>ENA-OPCJ01000029-OPCJ01000029.1-human-gut-metagenome-genome-assembly--contig:-NODE-29-length-42140-cov-7.656956_pt1 | contig 42140 bp, 44 predicted proteins | sample MGYA00241565_ERZ501481 | MGnify/ENA primary metagenome ERZ501481 (study PRJEB25962, sample SAMEA2042662) | human gut metagenome | biome: human gut; feature: human-associated habitat; material: faeces...
CTCCCCCAAGAGTCCACATCGACGGGGAGGTTTGGCACCTCGATGTCGGCTCATCACATCCTGGGGCTGTATTCGGTCCCAAGGGTTCGGCTGTTCGCCGATTAAAGTGGTACGCGAGCTGGGTTCAGAACGTCGCGAGACAGTTCGGTCCCTATCTGTCGTGGGCGCAGGATATTTGAGGAGCTCTGTCCTTAGTACGAGAGGACCGGGATGGACGTACCTCTGGTGCACCAGTTGTCATGCCAATGGCACGGCTGGGCAGCTACGTACGGAACGGATAAACGCTGAAAGCATCTAAGCGTGAAGCCGACTCCAAGATTAGATATCCCATTGCATAAGCAAGTAAGACCCCTTGAGGACTACGAGGTTGATAGGCTGCGTGTGTAAGTGTCGTGAGGCATTTAGCTTGGCAGTACTAATAGGTCGAGGGCTTGACCACAAGAGTCTTTTGGTCAGCTTATTAAAGTATTTACAATATTGCTTCTCACTTTGCTTAATCTTTATTCAGTTTTCAGGGTACTCCCTTTAATATACACCTTTAAGGTGAGTTTTGAGATTACAGCACTACTTCGGTAGTGCTTTTTTGTTTGCCTTTTGTGCGTGAAAGTTTGTGTAAGGTCTATTTTTAATGCTGGATAACAATAATAAATTATGGTTTAGCATACTGCTTTGTCAAGCAATTATAAAAGTTTGGTCGACCTTTTCAAAGGTCGTGGGTGTGTGGGCAAACCCACAAATACTTTTTGCTAACGCAATCTAACAATAGCCAAACCCGCAAGCCTTTAAAAAGGCTTGACCTAAATTTTTTAATTATTTAGCTTAACTTGTGTGCTAAACAAAAATTTTTTATTTACTTTGTGATATTTTTGCCATTTAAATTGTTCATATATTGAAAGGTCTTTCGTAGTAAAAATTTCATAAGGAGGAAAGGTATGACTGACAACGAATTTAATCGAATATCTGAGCAATACATTGATATTGTGTATCGCAGTGCAATAAATATTTGCAAAAACAAAAGCGATGCGGAAGACGCTGTTCAGAATACCTTTTTAAAGCTGTTAAAATCTGATATAGATTTTGAAAACGAAGATCATATCCGAAGATGGCTTATCAGGGTTGCGGTAAATGAATGTAAAAATATTTGGAAATCTCCGTGGAACAAAAAAATATCTTCTTTTGAGGAGCTTGAAAAAGAGCTGGTATATATTGAAAATGAAAAATCCGAGCTCTTTGCCGAAGTAATGTCACTTCCACAAAAATACAGTATAGTCTTGCATTTATATTATTATGAGGACTACAGTGTACGGGAAATTTCTCGAATACTCGGCATTTCCGAAACCAATGTGCAAACCCGACTTATGAGAGCAAGAAAAAAGCTAAGGGTACAATTAAAGGAGGCGTGGAATGATGAACAAATTTAAAAATAATAAAGAATTTTACAAGAGCACATTTGATGATATTCACGCATCTGATGAGCTCTTAAGAAAGGTGCAGGCTATGAATAAAGAAAAAACTAATAAAAAGACACACGCTGTTCGTAAGGTGATTTATATTGTTGCAGCCGCCGTAATTTTGCTTGTGGCAAGTAACGCTGTAGTTTATGCAGCAACAGGCGAAAGCTTGTTTGAAACCATCCTTGTTGTTACGGTTGACGATCAAAGCAACGAAATTGTAAAAACCGATTTGGTTGGTGACGATAAAGTCAAATATAGCGAAAGTGTTGATGCAAACTTAGTGAGCAAAGACGGAAGAGTTTACCTTGAAATTGCCGATCTTAATTATAGCATTGATATTACTGATGACCTTGCCGACGGAAAGGCATAAGTTAAAGTAAAAGATGCGGATAATAAAGAGCATACCGTAAAGATTACCGGAAATACAGAAAGTTATACAATAGAATATGATTGATTTTTGAATGCATTAAGCCGAGCACAGATTTTGTGTTCGGCTTTTAATTTAGATCGTTTATAAAGGTTTTTTATCGTACTGTTTAAGTTAAGTAATTAACAAATTTAGGTCAAGCCTTTTTAAAGGCTTGCGGGTTCATAATATCTTCCGATATAACAATTTATCAGGTGCAAACAGCCACGCTGTTTGCCGGCTTGAACACAACAGCGTTAGTAAAAAGTATTTGTGGGCTTTGCCAATACCTACAACCTTTTAAAATGTTGACCAAACTTTTATAATTGCTTGGCTAACATAATAAAATTTGTTTGTACATTATAATAGTATCAAAATCTACATATCATTATTACCAATAAAAAATATACAATTTTGTATGATACAGTTATACTTTCAAAATATTGCTTAGCAGTTTGTAAAATGTGTATTTTATTGCAATTATTTGGCTTTATGTTATAATAATACAAAATATGTTGTTAATAAACGACAAAAAAGAGGAGAGTATATTAAATGAAAAAATTTTTTGCGGTAGTTATTTGTGCTGTTATGATAGTATCTGCTACAGCATGTACAGGCAGTAACAAAGGCGATAATGTAGAAAGCAGTGCAGAAATTGTTAATAGTACAGTATCAAACGATGAGAGTTCGCAGGCAGAGTCTAACAAAGATGATTCTAAAATGTTTGCGAGAATTCAGGAATATCTTGAATATCCAAATACGAAAAAATCTATTGAAACTATGAAAATCACCCTTTCAACAACTCTTTATGATTTTGATTGTTATGCTGACGGTGATGCACTCATATATGAATATAAGTTTACAAAGCAGATTTCCGATGATAAGCTTGAAAATGTGAAGAATATACTTGATGATACTTTTGAAGATATGGATTCTACTTTATCTGATCTTATGGAAGAACTTTTAGAGTATGTAGATATTGAAAATCCGATTATTTCTGTAAAGTATGTAAATAATGACGGTTCTGTAATCACAGAAAAATCATTTGATAAGTCAATTCTTGAGGAAACAACTTCAGATGTTAATTCAAGCGATGAGAAATCGGTATAAGTGAAAAGTTGTCAGCTCACCACCTTTTATGGGTGGTGATTGTTGTTTTATATAACTTTTTATGATAAAATGAAAATATTATAAAACAACAGGGAGTTTTTTATGAAACGATTTTTTGCAATATTCATTTGCATTGCTACAGCATTGATATTTGTTGCCTGCACAAATAATTCTGAAACAAAAAGCAGTAAAACCGAAATTACGCAAATATCCGCACAGAACAGCGGTGATGAAAAAAGTTTTGCGAGCATAGAGGACTATATAAACGCAGAAGAAACCCAAAAGGCCATAGACAGTATGAAAAAATCATATGAGTGTATGTATGATTTTGATTGCTATGCGGAGGATAACAAATTTGTTTATGAGTACAAATATCTTGAAACTGTAGGCGATGAGGCATTGCCGCAGATAAAGAAAGCGTTTGACGAAAAGTTTGAAGAAATGAAATCGACCGTAAAGCCGTTGATGGAGCAGCTTTTAGGCAATGTAAAGGAAGAAAATCCGATTGTGGTATTAAGGTTTTGTAACAGCGACGGTTCTGTAATATCGGAAAAAGAATATGATAAAACCGTTCTTGACGAGGCTGTATCCCAAAATTAAAAGCTGCAATATAACTAACAAATTTTATAATAATTTTTAATCATCACCTGTTAGGGGTGGTGATTATTTTTGTATGGAGTTTAAATGGTCTGTTTGAATTTTGGAATAAAGTTAATAATTAGGGTTTAGCAGAGTATTTCGTAAAAATTATAAAAGTTTGGTCAACCTTTGAAAAGGCTTGACCTGAATTTTTAAATTATTTGCCTTAAACACTGTGTTAAACCATAATTTTCCCAACTTTCAATAAATTCCCATTAAAATAAAAATATTTTTGCAACCTTTTTATAATTAAAAAAGTGTTATATACAAAGGTGGTGAAATAATGAATGATTTAAACAACGATGATTTTGTTACAGATGTCGTAAATGAATATTCCGATACGATTTACAGGGTGGCTTTGAACATAACAAAAAACAGTGCTGACGCATTTGATGTGTGTCAGGAAGTTTTTATAAGATTAATTAAAAACAAACATAAAATCAAAGACCGCAGTCATCTGAAAGCATGGCTTTTGCGTGTTGCCGTAAATTGCGCCAAAAGCTGCAAAACATCGGCATATGTTCGCCATTGCGTACCGCTTGCCGAGGCAAGAGAACAGGGTGTGTCGGATAATACTTTTGATAAAGCAATTTTTCAATTCGTTATGCAATTGCCGCCAAAGTACAGCGTTGCGATTTATTTGTTTTATTATGAAGATTTAAAAATCAGTGAGATTTCAAAAATACTGAATGTAACACAATCAACGGTTAAATCAAGACTTGCAAGGGGCAGAAAACAACTTAGAGAAATTATTGAAAGGGAGCAATCATATGACTGATAAAAAAGATTTTAATGCGGAAGTATATAAAAATAATGTGAAAAATATTAAACTTAGCGAAAAGCAGAAAGCTGAATTGATAAAAGTAATGCGTGATACCGAAAAACAATATAAACAAAACAATGTATCGCACAAAGTTTTCAATTTGAAAACAGGAACAGCGGCAGCAATAGCCGCAGTGTTTGTATTTGTTGCAATATATGCAGGATTTTTTAAACCGAATACAGAGCAAAATTCCTCAAATGAAAATATTTTTACAATAACAGCAAACGCCGCCGAAATTGAGGACAAGTCTGAAATAGGTGTTTTTTCGTCGGTCAACGGAAGTCAATATTTATTGAAAGATTTTAATAATGATGACACGATTTATCGAAACGCACAGGGAAAAACCGATTATTTTAATGATTTTGAACTTACAAACCTTAAAATCAGCGGAAAAAATATTGAGAGCGTGACATTTAATTCAAAACAAAAAGGAATTTATTTTCTTATAAATTCATATATAAACGATAATGAAAATACGGAAGATGCAGAAGACGGCAATAGTTATAATTATTATAACGGTATAGCCGAAATCGGAGATTTTTCAAATTACGGAAGTCTTGATAATTCACAATATACAAAAGCGGAATTTAAAGAACATTCGGACGGTTTATATGGGGAGTTTTGTGACGGATTTACATTTACGGTAAAAAACCCGAGTGAAAACGAACAGGAGATAAAACTTGATAAAGCGATAAATCTTATGGTTGAAACCGACAGAACAGACAGTGAAATTGACAATTGGGCAGACGAATATTACCGACTTGACAGTGAACTTTTAAGTATGAGAGCGAAAAATTGTATGAGTGATGACGGAGAAATTCAAGTTACAGATGAGGAAAATGCTCTTGAAACAAAGATGGAAAATATAAATAACAGCATACTTTCAAAAATTGTTGACGGGGCAGAGATTGATGTAAGCGTGCAGTTTACGGACGGAAGTGTTCAAAGCGAAAAAATCAGAATTTCTTACAATAACGGTAATTGCGGCGGGGAAGATAATTTCCCGAGTATTACTTTCAGATTGGTGTGAGTTTGGTTTAGCGAATAGTCAAACTAATAAATTTTTAAATTATTTGCCTTAAACACTGTGAAATTCAAAGACGGGACTGTTTCTCACCCAATCACTCGCTAACAGCACCAAAACGCATAGAGTGGTGGGTGACGGTATTTTCTCTTAGCATACCGCCGGCTTTAGGTGGCGTTGCCACATCTCAATCTTACATCTATTCAGTTGTAGTTCCTCATAAGAGGGATTTTATTTTACTGTACAGAATGTATATTTGTCGATGCTTTTTTAAAAAATACTGAAATTTGTTGAAAAATCGTTGACATTTACATATAATGAGTATATACTAATATGATTTAGATTCAGTAAAATCTATTTGGGCGGCTTGGGATAAAAGGAGATATTATGATTATGCACGATTTCGAGTATGTTCCAAAAGAAGAATGGAAACCGATTAGAGATGAACTTTTTGAAATTATCCACAGATTACAAAACGAAGTAAGAGATGATTTTACTTTTCAATATCATTTTGTGGGCAGTAGCAAACGAGATATGATAACTCGTGACCGAAAATCTAACAAGGGTTTTGACTTTGATGTAAATATTGAAGTGAATGACCCGGACGAAGATTATTCTGCCGAAGAAATACGAAAAATTCTTCATAAAGGTCTCGATAAAGTCACTAATCCCTATGGATATTCGATTTTCGGATATGATTACACCGAAGATTCCACTCGTGTTCTCACCATCAAAGTAAAAGATCGAGCCAACTCTCGTATCTTGCATAGTTGTGACTTTTGTATTATATATGAGTGTAGCGAAGGATGGCAACAATATATTCGCTATAACAAAAAACAACGCAGTTATTCGTGGGAATATCAGCCCAAAGGGTATTATGCTCTACCTAACAAAATTAAGTGGGTTAAAAAACATAAACTGTGGCAACAAGTCAGAGATAATTACATACATAAGAAGAATACAAACACTGATGATAATAAAAAGTCTAGATCAATTTTTGCTGAAACAATTCATCAAGTCTGTCTGCAAAATGGATATTATCGATAACAAAAGCGGAGGATAAGTTATTATGTATTGTAAAAATTGTGGTAGAATTGTAGATGATACTTCATCATATTGTAATAACTGCGGAGCACGGATTGATAATAAGCCAAATGCCGATGCTTCTGAAGATAGTTTAAGTTTGGGCTTCGCTATCTTTGGATTTTTTATTCCAATTGTAGGTTTAATCCTCTTTCTAATATACGAAGAAAAGAAACCCAAACGAGCTAAGTCAGCAGTCAAAGGTGCCTTGATTGGCTTTATTACTGAAATCGTTTTAGCTATCATTCTTGTAATTCTGTATGTCGTTTTTGCTACTTCGCTTTTTAATAATATATTTTTTAATAATATATCAAATGATATTGAATCTAATATACCTGCAATTGGTGATGTGTTTAGAGAAGAAACGACAGATAAAATTTTAGAAAAAGATGTTGACGTTTCTTTTGGAGAATTCAAAGTAACTAATAATGGATACTATTCCGAAACCTCACTTGATATTACAGTAAAAAACAAAGCTGAAGAACAGTGCACCTATTACATAACAATTGAAGCAGTCGATGCAAACGGTGCAAGAATTGACACAGATATGATTTACGCTGATAGATTAGGTGCCGGACAAGAGATATATTTGAAAGCTTTTGAATACATAGATCAAGAAAAATTAAATCAATTCAAAAACGCAACCTTCAGGGTTTTAGAAATAAACAAATATGATTATTAATTTTTTCAAGAGAGGTGCTATATGGGAAAACATTTTTTTGATTTCGAGGACGGAGATTTTGCTAATTCTATCTCTGACAATATGGCAATAGATTCTGACGGAGATTTATTGATGAGGATGGGAGATAATATGGCAATGGATATGGATTCAGGAGAATTACATATTATATCCGGTTTGTCTAACGATGAAGATGATGATTAAAATAACGACAGCAGTGAGATATTAATCTTACTGCCATATAACGAATGATTTTTCTTGTTGCTATCGCATTTAAGGCTTTCGCCGTTTTGTTCAAGCCGCCAAACAGCAAGCTGTTTGGCTACAGAAAAATTGCGTAAGCTAAAAGTATTGTGGGCTTTGCCCATACCCGCAAGCCTTTAAAAGGTTGACCAAACTATTATAATTGTTTGGCAGGAATTTTGATGCTTTTCAAAATCTGTAATTTAATAAACATACAAAAAGACCGCTATCATCAAAATAGCGGTCTTTAAATATTCGATTATCAATATGACTGTATTGCAGAGAGCATTTTTTCAGGTGTTATTTGTGTATATTTCATTCCGTCAAACACAAGGTCATTGCCGTCAAAGGTATAATCATATGTGTCTGTCTGCTCGCCGTCCATATCATAAACGGCTGTTACCTTATTGAGTTTTGTATTGTATGTGAAATATGTAAATGTTGTGCCGTAGGAGTTGCAGTACATTCTGCCGTCCTCGCCAAAGTAATAGTAAAGTCCTGTTCCGCTGTCCCATGCGCCTACAAGTTTTTCGTCTATCTGCGGATTTTCCGGTGCGCTTGGAACAAAGGTCGGATTATCCACCTTTTCAAGCACTGAATCTTCACCGTTATTTGTAATTGTAATTTTTTTGCCGTCCTCGGCAACTGTATATGAATACTCGCCGTTAATGCCGAACATAAGCTGACATTTAAAGGTTTCTTCGCCTGTACTTTCGTCAGTGCCGACCGAATATTTGCCGCAATATCCCATATTTCCCACAATAATCGATGCTCCGCCTTTACCGTTAAACAAAAAAGTAAAACTTTCAAGTTTAGAGCCTGCGCCTTCCGCTATTCTCCAATATCCGGCAAATGGGTCTGCCGGATTTTCCAGCGGTGCATGCAGAGCATCAAGGCTGAAATTCACTCCTTCGGGTGCGGTTGTCTGTGCCTGTGTCGCTTGAGTTTCTGTCGGTGTACTGCTACTCGATTCGGCATTTGTGCCGTTTGAACAACCGGCCGCAGTTACGACAAGCATTGAACATACAAGTGTGGTTATAATCGACTTAGTAAAAATTTTTTTCATTGCAAAATTACTCCAAATTTAATTTTGAGGCGGTTTTTCCTCAACATATTAATTTTATTATTATCTGCTGTAAAAGTCAATATCGTTGCAATAATTTATGCACACCGTTGTGTCAGCGGTATCTGATTTGTGCGGTTTTCTCCGAAAAGCCTCCGAGTTTTGTATAAACTTTTGCTTCAACATCAACGGGCACTTCATAAATAATAATGCATACGGCTTTTTCGTTATCTTCGCTGTTTTCTTTACTGCGGCAGTAAGTTATGTGGGGGTTTGTATATCTTTCGGAGTAGTACATATTTGTACATACCACGGTATCGTCTTTGTTGTCTAACTCTACCGCACATAAGTATAACGAATATTTTTTAAAAAATTCGTCGTTATATCTGTTGTCAACATTAATTACATCACCCATAGGCATAACTTTGCTGTATATCTCATTTAAATAGTTTAAGCTGTCATATGTATCTTTGGTACTGCGTATTCCCATTAATGTACCGGAAACCGCATCTGTAAGGTTTATTATTTCGTCTATTGCGTTGTCCTTCAAGTCGTCGGAGTACACATATTTGTCAATAGCATCAGCATATACTGTGTTGATTGGTTCTTTATAATAAAAGTTACTTTCATCGTTTGTTTTGTCGCTATAACCCGAAGTTGATATATAAACATACCGTGGAGTAAATTCAAAACTTCTTAAACAAATGATATTGCACACCAAAAGCACTGCAATAGGCACAAGGCACATAGCAAGCCGTATAAATATATTGCAATTTAAAAACTTTACCGCATATATAATGAAAGCGACGCTTAAAGCAATCAAAAACCACAGCAGTACGGGGACGCAAAAGCTGTATACAATAAATTCGCCGACTATCAGAACAGCCTCCGTAATGATTATTGCTTTCATATTATTTATTGTGAGCGAGTGGTAAATATATCTGTATGCCGAAAAAATGCCTGCGCCCAGAACAAGTATAAACAGTTCCATAAAAAAAGGCATAGCTTTTGCATACATTTCTTCTTGGAAAAATATTCTTGTTGCAAAGAGTATCGTATTTTCCGCAATTAACACGATAAACAGAAATAAAGCCGTGTTGTCCAAAACAGAGTGTTTTTTGTATTTTCTTTCTTTTTCTGCCTCTTTTTCTGCCTGTTGTTCCCGTAACTGAACGGCATCATCGTTTTCCGTGTTTTCTTCACCGTAAAATTTAAATTCGTTCATATTATTCCTATATTCCTTATTTTTGATATATTCAGAATTTTCTGCCTGTTTATTATAATAAGAAACAAAATTGTTTGTCAATACTTTTTGTTTGGTTATCAGGATTTGTCGAAGAGTGGGTTTCGTTAAATAATAAGGTTTTGTTCTGAAAGTTTGGTCAACCTTTAATAAAAATCCAAAAAATCATACAAAAAGTCCTGCAAAGCATTAAAGCCTTACAGGACTGATTATAATATACAATTTTAAATAAAACTTATGCGGCGGAAGATACGATTCTTTTGCCTTTCCAAGTGCCTCTCTGCCAACGGATAAACACAATAATTCCTCTGAATATTTCATCGCACGCCATACCTATCCATACGCCTGCAAGTCCCATATTCATTACAATTCCGAGCACATACGCAAGCAGTACGCTTATGCCCCACATTGAGAAGATTGCAAGTATTGTCGGGAATTTTACATCGCCTGCGGCTTTCATGGAGTTAATGATTACAATGTTTGTTGTTCTGCCTATTTCAAGGAAAATCGAAATGAACATCATATTTGAAGCAAGCTCGACAACTGCCATATCGTCTGAAAATGCTTTGAAAGTATATCCCGATACAAGCCAGTTAATAACGGCAATGGAAATCGAAACTATCATACCGATTCTTAGCGTTTTCATAACTCTTTTATATGCAAAGTCGTAGTCGTTTGCGCCAACGCTGTGTCCTACAATTATCTGCGTTGCAATGGCAGCGGAATAAGCAAACATATATGTAAAAGTACACATCATATTTGCGTAAATTCGTGCGTTAATTGCGACCATTCCCATTGTGTTGATAAGTGCCTGCAGCACAAGCTGTGAAAAGTTATAACTTATGTTTTCGCCTGCGGTCGGGATTCCGAGTTTTAACAATTCTTTAAGAATATTTATAGGGAACGGGCGGAGGTATTTAATACCGAGTCTGCCTTGAATAACCTTATAGAAGTAAATAATTGCGGCTACAAGCGCAAAAATACGGCTTAAGCATGTAGAAATCGCAACACCTTCTGTGCCAAGGTCAAGAAAAGAAAGCGGGCCGTAAAGGAAACAGTAGTTACCCACGATATTTACAATATTCATACCGAGGGATACAAACATTCCGAATCCCGTTTTGCCGTGGCTCATAAATATTGATGAAAAAGCATTGAAGACCGCCTGTGTAAATATTGTACCGCCGACTATTTTCATATACATATTGGCGTCAGGTATCATTTCGGCAGGTACCTGCATAATAATAAGTAGGGGTTCGCTGAACAAAAATACAATAAGACTTATTACCACGCTTAGCGCAAGGTTAAATGAAATTGCAACCGTGTAGATTTTATTCATTTTTTCAAATTGCTTTGCGCCGAGGTATTGGCTTACAATAACGCCCGTTGCACTCGATATAATGTTGAACGCAAGGTTTAAAAATCCGAGAATAGAGTTTGCATTGCCTATTGCACCGACTGCAATGTCATTGTAGTTTGACAGCATAATAGTGTCAATGTAGCCGAGCGAAAGTCCGAGCAGTGACTGAAAAAATATCGGCAGTGCAAGACTGAATACCGTTCGTTTTAAGGGATCAACTTGTTTTTTCTTTAATTTGGCAGGCGACTCAGCCATAAAAAAACACTTCCTTTACAAGATGTATGTTGACTTTATATTTTAATATTGTATAATAAGGTCAGAAAATAAACCTTATATTGCTTATAATTGTTTTTAAGATTTTATATTATGAAAGGATAAATAAAATGAAAATTTGCGTATTCGGTGCTTCAAGCGAGCAGATAGAGAAAATTTATATAGATACCGCCGAAAGTCTGGGCAGAGCGATTGCAAACCGTGGCGACGCCGTAATTTACGGCGCAGGAAAATACGGTGTAATGGGTGCGACCGCAAGGGGCGTAACCTCTGAAAAAGGTGAACTTATAGGTGTAGCGCCTGAATTTTTCAAGAAAGACAATGTTCTTTACGACAAGTGCACAGAACTTGTTTTTACGGACACAATGCGTGAGCGTAAAGGTGTAATGGAAGACCGTGCGGACGCTTTTGTAATTTGCGCAGGCGGTATCGGCACTTTTGAAGAATTTTTTGAAGTGCTTACTCTCAAACAGCTTAGTCAGCACAGAAAGCCGATTGTTATGTACAATGTAAACGGATATTACGATTCACTCATAAATATGATGAAAAAGTCCGTATCAGAGGGCTTTATGAGTGACGATTGTCTTAAACTCTTTACCGTAGCAAATACCGAACAAGAGGTTTTTGAGCAGATAGACAACTATAAAGAATATACCTACGATAAGTACGGCTTTTTAAGGGACGGTGACAACAATGGCTGATCGTTGTGACCAATGCACATATTTTGTGGAAGATGACGAGTACGGCGACTACTGTTCTTTGAGTCTTGATGAAGACGAAATGGAAAAGTTTTTGACAGGCAATACCGAACAATGCCATTATTTCAGGCTCTATGACGAGTACAAAATCGTGCAGAAACAAAATTAAATCTTCTTTATCCCAAAAATATAATGTGAATATAAAATTCACATTGATTAAAGATTTATAATATTTATTTAAAATCTCAGAAAAATTCAATTTTTGTTCTTTTTTATATCTTATCAAAAAAACTTCCTTTTTACAAGGAAGTTTTTTTGTTTTTATTGTCATTTATAAACAGATAGAATAATAAAAAGATATAATCCGTAAAAATATAAACTATTCAAAATACCGAACTTTTGCTGTTTTGTTAGTGCAACTATACAAAAGTTATTCTAATATTGATATTTCCGTTGAAATAGTGTGCCAAAAGTATTAAAATAATATAGTGGCTTATAGAAAAAATGTAGTAATGTTTACAAACAAACTGTTTTGTGAATGCGGAAAATTACAAGAGAGGGGGAGTGCGTGATGAGTTTTTTTGGTAAAGCTGTTGAGCGTATGATGACCGAAAATATCTCCCGTCATAAGCGTAAACGCTTGAGAATCTTTATAACTGTCATCACTTTGCTCTCTATGGTTACCACAACGGTTGCGTGATTCAGCGTAAATACTTTTGCCGGTGTAGATAACCTCAATTTAAGCATTTCCGTAAGCGCACAGCTTAAAGTAGGTAAGGAAAACTACGGTACAGAAATCGACGGACTTGATTATGTTCTTGCCCGCAAAGTTTTCAGAAAGTTTGAGGCGCTTAATCTCTCTTATATAAGAGATGAAATTGACGGCTTGCTTGCTTATCTTGACGAGCTGTTCGGTGAAGAGAATATGAACGAATGTAAAGACTACTTAAAGATGCTCAAAAAGCTTGTATAATTTGCAAAATAAGGGCGAACTTTGTTTGCCCTTTAGCTGATTTATTGACATTGTTCATTTTTGCTGATAAACTATATATAATGGCTTTTGTTACGCTAAAATAAAATTATAAGGAGTGTCTAAAATGGTGGATTTTAGTAAGTATTACAGATCTTACAAATATATGCAGGATATGCTGAAATCGGATTTTACTCACAATTATATAGAAGAGGCTCTCAAAGACGGGGACGAGGGCAAAGATTCTATATTCGGCAAAACTAATGAAAAAGTAATTGATATGGATTGGGTTATCGCAATCGAAGAAACCCTGCCGTATATTCAAAAAGCAATTGACGAACAGCGCAGATTTATCAAACAGGCAGAAAATGTTGTTCGCATTAAAAAGGCAAAGAAAATTCTTACGGTTGAGCGTGAGGAGGGTTTTGCTATTTACGAAAATCGTGTGCTTTTGACACTTATTCACAAGGCGCTTATGTTTGTTGATGACAAATATTCAAAAATGAAAGATGTACCTAACGATTCTTACAATAATATAACAATGAACCGTCACCTTGAGCTTAATCAGCAAAAGCTTGATTTCAGCGTTAATTATGTAAACGAAAACCACGAATCACTTGCAGAAGACCTTGATGTAGAGGATATTGAGTCGCTTTCAGATTTTGACCGTATCCGCAGAATTCGTCAGGGACTTAACGAGTGTCTTGCAACTCCGCTTATGAAAGAGATTGCAAAAGAACCGCAGGTAAAACCACCGCTCACACAGACTAACCTGCTCAAGGAAAACCCTAACTTTAAAAAGGCAGTAGAGTTGTGGAACTTCCTTGATACATACAAAAAGCAGGGCTTTGAACTCGTAGGCGAAGAGTACAACGGTAAGATGACTGACGAGAACAAGAAAGATGTATATCTTGCTATGGAATTTCAGCATTTTATGATGTCGATTACCACTAACCCCGCACTCAGAAAAATGCTGCAGGAAAAGTACGAAGAAGAAAATGCCCTTGCCAAAGAAGAGGCTGACCGCCCCGAAAAGGCAAAGGAAATGGTACTTGAGGCACAGACAGAGGCAGTGCGCAAAGAAGAAATTGAAAAACTTACTGCGGAGATTACGGAGCTTAAGCAGAAAATCGCAGAGCAACAGCAAAAGATTGAGGAGCAGGCAAACATTATAAAGACACAGGAGGGCAAAATCGCTGCTCTTGAAAACGAAAGAGAAAGTCACGCAAAGCAGGTAGAGCAGATGAATGCCGACTTTGCCGAAAAAACAAGAATTGCGGAAGAAAATTTTGCAAACCGACTTAGTGCAAAGCAGAAAGAATTTGACGACGCACAGACCGCTCACAACGAATATGTAACAAAGCTCAACACAGATAATGCAAATAAGATTGCCGAGTTAAATACTAACCACAGCAACGAGGTTGCACAGCTTAAGAGCGATTATGAAAACAGAATTGATACTATTAATAAAGAAAACGCAGCCGCAACAGCTAATTTGAAATCCGATTACGAGGGACAGCTTACTTCCATGAAAGCGGATTACACCTCTCAGATTAAGAATTACGAAAAGCAGATTGCCGATATTAATGCGGAAAACGCTAAGAATGTAAAAGAACTTAACGATAACCATGCCAAAGAAATCAAGACCATTACCAAAGAATCCGAAAAGCGAATGGCTGATTTTGAAAAAGAAACCACCAAGAATATGAACGATACTATAGCTGATGTTAAAAAGAAAGCTAAAGACGAAGTTCGTCAGGCTGAAAAAACAGCAAAAGAAAAAATTGCAGAGGCAAAGGGCGAAAATAAGCTCTTTAAGAAGAAAAAAGAGGTATTCGAGGCGGCTTATGCGGCAGGTTCGGTAGGACTTATGGCAATGCTTGCCGAAAAATACGCATCTGAGGGCAGAACAGACTTTGCCGACCACCTTGTATCGGCAACAGCGGCAATCAGAGCAATTATGATTGCGCCCACACCAAAGGGTATTACACTCACAATGTACACCCACGGTTCCGCAAAACTCTTAAAACTTTATGCAGGCGTTACAAGATACGATGTAGCCATCGGCGACACTGTTTCTTCATTCGGCGGTGTTGAGGGACAGCCTGTATTTATCAGCTTTGCAGGTGTTGGAAGTGAGGTTGCCGACGAGATTGCAGGTAAAATCAAAGAAACGGCTGATTGTAAGGTAACTGTTTCTCAAAACAGAAGAATACAGTCAACGGGAATTATCGGCATATATTTCTGCGGAGAATAAGCAGGTATGCTATGAATAAGTCGGCACAGCCCAACAGAAGATGTCGATTGGTCGCAGGCAACTCCCGGTGTTGATTACCTTTGCTTTGACCTTTATATGAGAATGCAGAATCCGAGAAAAATTTACATTATCGAAACTTCAGCTCTCACTCCGCTTGACAGTGTGCTCACCCAGGATAATGAAACCAATAAAAGCAGTAACCCGAGCACATACGGTAATTTTTCAAAGGATTGTATGATTGGCGCAACAAGATTTTCCGTAAACAGCGCCGACGGTACAGAAAATAAACTTAAGTGTATCCATAGTGACGGTTTCCTTTCGGATTTTTGTTGTGGTAACTTAATTCTACTACGAAATCGTTTCTATGGATATTTTTTTTATTGTTTCATCTTCATTTAACAATATGCGTTTTTATGATTTTTAAAAAACTTACACACTTTTCTTGACAAAGCCTATGAGTTAAAAATCGTTTCAACTTACTATTGCAATTTGCGAACAAAGTTTTTTAATTAATAATTAAGGATTGATAATTATGAATACAGAAACTATAACAAATTTAATTTTAGCATTTTGCTTTGCCGTTTCAATAGCTATTGTAATAACACCGATATTTATTTATCTAAAGAAAGTTATGTATCATCCTTTTTTGAAAAAAAAATTTTTAGATACAGCAATAAAAAAAGGCCATATAGTTAAAGCTAAACTTATAAAAGAACATTATATAAATGATTATACTCAATCTGGAGTTGTTTATCCAACAGACGAAAAAATGGGTACATACGAGTATAATTATAATGGAAAAACCTACCGAAGACGATTTGTGGGTTTTAATGAATTTGCTGATGAGGTTAATTTATATTTTATAAGTAATCCGGCAAAAACAGAATTTGGTGACAATATATGGACTACTGCTAAAAATCATTGGATTAGGTCATTTTTTCTTATGATATTATTGCTAACAGTAATTTTATGGTTTATAGTGACTTTTAAATTTATTCAATGGAGCGATTTGGAGAATATGATAAATTCAATATAATAGTTTTATTACGCCATAGCCGTAAGTAAAACACCTATATTAAAAACGGAGAGAACTAAAAAATTCTCTCCGTTTATTAATAACATTCATAGCGCAAAATCTATGAAAATTAATGTTGGCTTTGGCAGGAGTACGGCACAAAAGGCGGTGCAGACAAATAAAAAAGCTGTTGCTTTTGTTGGAGCAAGTTATGGCAATACAGGTAAGTGGAGAATTTTTGAAAATGGAGTTGAAATCTTTGAATAAAATATATTTAGGATTTTTTTCAGAAAATAATTTGTCTATGGCTAATAATGGATGTATAAAACAATTCATTGTTTCAAAAGTCAACTATGATAAAAAGAAAATATTAGATTATCTTCAAAATGGTAAAAAAGAGGCTATTTGTCCAAAACCCACATACGATATAATTAGTGGTAAAATGATTTCAACATCCTTTACGGTATTAACTGATGGTGAATATATTTGGAAAAATGACTTGCCATATTATGTAGATAAATATAATATAAAACTTCCTCAAAGCTTTATTGAAAAAGTTATAGGATAATTCCTTTGTAACGCATTTTAATTAAAAATGAAAAGTTACACCACTAATCAATTAAAACGCAAATTAAACGAATTTAAACGGCATTTAAAGGAACTGTAAAAAAACAGCCTAAATAAAAAAACGACTGCATTCTAACCGAAAGGTAGGAATGCAGTCATTTTTGTGAGATGGACTATCTCCTGTAGATTACAGACACAAAGCTGCATAAAAAAAGCGACCAAGATCTCTCTTAGTCGCTTTGCATAATTATTTCTTTATAACTTTGTCTAACTTTTGGGGGTCAGTTCATTCTTCGACTGCTGTCCTCTTTCATTTGTTTGTTAAATAAAAGTGGTGCTATTCTGAATGTTGAGTAATATTTAAAAATAATGGGCTTAGCCGATTTTCGGTCGGGCAACAAAGTAAAGCGAAAGTCAAATTTTCCGCCCGAAGTTAAAAGTTTGGTCAACCTTTTTAAAGGTTGTAGGTGTGGGCAACGCCCACAAATACTTTCCTTTTATGCAATCTCACGATAGCCAAACGGCTTGCCGTTTGGCGGCTGGAACATAACGGCGAAAGCCTAAAAATTGCGACAGCAACAAAGAAAAGCCACGCTACTAAACTACTGATTTGCCACTTTTCAAGAGCAAATTAGCCACACACGCAAACTTTTGCGTCCTTTGGAATATCTTTTCTCTAAGACTGCTAATGTGCAACTTTCTTGCTCTCTGCCACTCATTAGTCTTAACTTTTGTTTTCTACTAAAGTCTTGAATAATCTAAATTTTAGTTATTCTATAATATAATTGCAACTGTTTATTTATATTTCAATTCAGTGCCTTTTTACTATTTTATGGGCTCTGCCAAAACCCGCAACCCTTTAAAAAGGGTTGACCTGAATTTTGAATTTATAAAACGAAACTTTATGCACTAAACCATAATTTACCCAAATTTTAACAAAAACCTAAAAATCTTAACATCACATCACAATTTCACTATCAAAATATTGCTCTTAAAAATGAACTCGTTGCCTAATCTCATCTTTAGAAAATATCATTCCGTCAGGCACAACCACCCACTTTTCTTCTATGTCATCTTTCCTATGTACGATATCAATAATATCTTCAATGTAACCGTAATTTAACGGATAATACATATCCTTGTGTTTCGGATGGTAACTGCCCAATGGTCTGTCAACAGTGACAGTTACTGTTGTTCCGATTATAAAATTTTTTTCATCTGTAAATACTTTTCTATCAATTTCGGCTGTATCAAAGGATATGTCCAGTTTTCAGGTAACTCATCCATAAGAACAACCTTCTCCATTTCGCTATGTAATTCTTTAGCAAATTCGGTTATCTCTGCAAAACAAAGCAAACCAAATGTTTCCTCTCCTGTATTATTTACTCGTGTCTTACCTATCACTGAATAAACACATATTGGCTTTATCTCAAATTCTACTGCTCCTGTTTCTTCCTGTAACTCTCTTTTAGCAGTTTCAAGAATATTCTCGTCTGCTTCTCTATGCCCTCCCGGCACTTCATAGGTATCTCTTTCTTTATGCTTGCAAAATACCCACTTGCCGTTGCTCTGTGAGATTATTACTGCAAATTTTAATAATTCATCATTAACTGCATCATAAAATTTTACTTCCAAATTATCCATTACAATACCTCCAAATTGTTACTCTCCCCACAATAGAGCAATTCAATAAAACAAATGCCAAAAATCCGCATAAATACAGACTTTTGGTATTTCTGTCCGTTGTTTATACTTAATAATATCTAATCAAAGATATAACCTTGCCGAGGATTGCTACCTCGTCAGCTATAATCGGCTCGAAATCGTCATTTTCAGGTTGTAATCTAAAATGACCGTTTTCCTTATAAAATCGTTTAACCGTTGCCTCGTCGCCGATAAGGGCAACTACTATTTCGCCGTTGGATGCAACAGGTGTGCGGTTTACAATTACAATGTCACCGTCAAAAATACCTGCTTTTATCATACTTTCGCCTTTTACATGCAGTGCAAAAAGTTCTCTGCCACGGCTAAGACTTTCGGGAATAGGTATGTATGTTTCGATTTCTTCAACGGCAAGGATAGGATAACCTGCCGCAACACTGCCCACAAGAGGGACATTTACACTGCGCTCTTCACCTGCGATGCGTATGCAGCGGTTTAAACCGTGCTCACGCTCGATAAGTCCTTTTTCTTCGAGTGCGCTTAGGTGATGATGAACCGTTGAAGTTGATTTTAACCCCGTAGCCTCGCATATTTCACGCACAGACGGAGTTCTGCCTTCATCCGCACACTGTTTTAAAAAATTAAATATAGCCTGCTGGCTCTTGCTTAATGGTTTCATAGTAACCTCACAAATTGCAAAAGTGCCGATTTGTAACAAACTATTTACGGCCTATAATATTATAACATATTTTCTCTGAAAAATCAAACATTTGTTTTATGTTTTGAAAAATATTTTTTTCAATAGGTTTTCATATTGACTTCACATGATTTTCAAATAAATATAGTTTAATATAACTGTACTCAAAAGGCGGAACCGCAACCGCCGAGTATATTGTTCTACCCTCCTCAATACGGGCACTCGGCCCGTAATTGTACCCCTCATTTTTTTAAGAACAGGAAAGCACCGTGTAATCATCATCAGCACGGTGCTTTTCAATTTTTGGGTGAATTATGCGATTAGGTTTAGATTAAAAAATTTAAATTTAGGTCAAGCCTTTTTAAAGGCCCGGCAGAGCATTTTACTGACTGTAAATACAACACAAAACAACAGGCAGATGTACTATTACACCTGCCTGTTGCTTATAGATTAATTATTGCAAATAATTATATTATTTTGTCAAAACCCCAACGATTTCGCTGATATACATTTTATGGAAGTCGTTGTCGTACCACTTATCTACAGCGTCGTTATCAACAATGCTTTCGGCGTTCAAAAATTGTGCGTACATCTTTTTACATACAAGTACAAGTTTAGCCTCTGCAAAGTATGGAATACCGTCCTCTGTAAAAGTAGGTGTAAGACCTGTTTCGGCAACTTTGTCAATATCTCTGCCGCTCTTTGAACCGCAAAGCTTGAGTGCGTCACGATATTTTTCGTCAAAAAAGCTCATTGTGTAGTAACCGTTATTCTCAATAAATTCAAATGTATATCTCTGCGGACGAATAAATGTAAACGCAACAGGCTTGCCCCACATAATGCCTGCGCCGCCCCAGCTGATTGTCATTGTGTTAAATTTATCGGAATTTCCGCTTGTTACAAGCGCCCAATCCTTGCCGATAAGGTCAAAAATGCTTTCGTTGATGGCTGACGGATTAATTTTCTTAAAATCTGACATAAATATCCTCCTTAAATTCTGCTCTTGCTTTAAAATAGATGAGAGCAGGTTTTTATTTTATTATTTTGTGCCTGTAGAGCCGAAACCGCCCTCGCCACGCTCTGTATCGGAAAGTTCGCTGACTTCTGTAACGGTTGGGACGATTACAGGTGCAATCACCATTTGTGCCACTCTTTCAAACGGCTCGACGGTGTAAGGTTTATCCGAAACATTGCAAAGACCGACGCAGATTTCGCCCCTGTAGTCGCTGTCAATCACGCCAACGCCGTTGGCAAGGCAGATTCCGTGCTTGATGCCGAGTCCGCTCCTGGCGTAAACAAATGCGGCAACCGACGGGTTGGGCAACTCGATTGCTATACCCGTGGGAATAACCGCAATCTTCTGCGGCTCAACGGTGATTTTTTCGGTAATGCAGGCATATAAATCCATACCGGCGGCACCGCTTGTTGCAATTTTGGGAATTTTTGCGTTATCTTTTACTTTTTTTATCTTTAATTCCATAACTGTCCTTTCAAATTAAGTTGCATTTGTAATCTTGTTTTGCAGGATTTTTTTAAATTCCTTGCAAAAGAAAAATTTACTGAATTTTAATAATGTTTTATTAGAATATTAAAAACCTGTAATTTCTGTAACAAGGCATTAATTTAATTCTTTTAAACAATTTAAACAGAGTTATTAACATTAACATTGTTTTAACAATGCTATTTAACACCCCTTAGATATAAACCTCTTGTTGATTTGACTTTTAACATCGGATTTTGCGTAAATTCGCATATACTTTCCACATTTTCAACATAGTTTTCAACAGTTAAACGAAGTGAATAAAAAGATGTTGAAAGTGTTGAAAACTCATTTTGGGGTATATAAAGGGGTACACAGTTCAGCACTTCGGTACAAATTCCGTCACATTTCAGCGGGAATTTCTCACCCTTTCTGTCCGTCATTTTTGAGCTGCTTTTGCAAGTTTTGCAAGAAATGTTTTCGCTCTTTGCAGGGCAGTTTACCGTAAGCATAAGAGGAAGATATCCGTAGGTGATAATGCCCCTCTTGATTGTGCCGCCCAGGCGGTTTATTCGCTCGAAAGTAAGTTCAAAACTGAGTTCAACATCCTCAAGTCCGTATTCCTCCGCCCAGAGCAGGTCATATGTGTTTACAAGGTTAAGTCCGAAACTTCCGTGCACACGCATATTTTCGCTTTTTGCCATATACACGGCGGCAAGATTTCCGCAGAGTGCGTCATTTACACCAAGCTGTTTTACCTCGCTTAGCCTTTTTGCTATTCTTTCTTCGTTTTTAAAAAGTCCTCTCGGAATTTCCACACCTATATTGCAGCCGTCAGCCATAAGCGATTTCAGTCTTTCGTTATTGGTATAAATAGGAACATAAATAAGTTCGCAGGCTTTGAAAGCGGGTGAAAACTTTGCGGTAGTCATTCTTGCCCTTATTCCGTTGCCTTTTGGCACACAGGAAGTGTCGGGTGCTGTAATTTCAATATCATTTATTTTGTAGTTATGCCGCTTTGCCCTTAAATCGTCAAGTTGAGCAAGTGCCTCTCTGCGCATCGCATTCAAAACAGAAAGCGGTAACGAGAGGCTGTCCTCTGTATTTATACTCAAGCTTTCAAAAAAATATGCCGTTGAGCCTGTCTTTTTAAGCTGGGTTTCGCATTTTGTCTTGTCAAGCGCAACCTTTTCTGCTTTTTGACAGACAAAGTCGGAAGTAACTTTTATATTATGCGTTCCGTCCGTGATTTCAAGGGTCGGATTTTCGCCGATTTTCGCCGTGAATGTACCGTTTATTGCAATATCGGAAAGCTCGTCCTTGTAGCTTTGACGGATTTTTGAAAAAAGTTTTTCGTCTGCCGATACAACATCGTTTTTTCTGCGGTATCCGAACATTTCATAGCCTGTTTTGCCTGTGTAATAACCGTCGGTAAATCCTGTTCGTGAAAAAACATTTTTCAAAATTTCTGCCGTATCATCGCTTATAAATCCGTTGTCACGCTGTTCTTTGCAGGCACGCACGGCGGCAGACACATACTCGGGGCGTTTCATTCTTCCCTCAATTTTAGCAGAGGCTACACCTATTTCCTGCAGCTGCGTAATATATGGTATAATGCTGTTGTCTTTAAGGCTTAGTGCGTGACCGTCCTTAACCTTTCCTACCGAAAACGGCAGACGGCACGGCTGGGCGCAAGCACCTCGGTTTCCGCTCCTTGAGCCGAGCATTGCGCTGAAGTAGCATTGTCCCGAAACGCACATACAAAGCGCACCGTGCACAAATACTTCGAGTTCAACGGGAATTTCGGCGGCTTTTTCAAGTTCTTTTTTGCTCATTTCCCTTGAAACCACAACCCGTTCAAAGCCCATTTCATAAAGAGCCTTTACACCGAGGTACGAGTGAACGCTCATTTGTGTGGATGCGTGCAGGTGCATTGACGGCACAAGCTGACGGGCAAGGCGTGCGACACCCATATTCTGTACAATAAGTGCGTCAACATCTGCTCTTGCGGCAATCAGCACAGCCTCTTTAAGCCTTTGCATTTCATCGTCAAAAACAATTGTGTTTAAGGTGACATACACCTTTACCGAATGAATATGGCAGTAACGAACCGCCTCTTTAAGCTCGTTTTCGTCAAAATTATGCGCAGAAGAACGGGCGGAAAATTCCTTTTCGCCCAGATAAACAGCGTCTGCTCCGCTTCGTACGGCAGCAATAACACTGTCCATACTGCCTGCAGGCGCAAGAATTTCAATTTTATTTTCCATAACCATTATTGTAATCAATCAAATAATTAATCAAAAAGCGAGATCTGCTGTTGGCGCATTTTGCGGATGATTTCGTCGCTTTCCTCATCATCTTCGCCCTCGTTTTCCTCTGCCTGCGCAGAATTAACCGCCTTTTGCAGAGCGTTTCTCAATTGTTCGTTTTCCTTTTCAAGTCTTTTATATTTGCGGGTAAGTGCAGTGTTTTCGTTAATAACCTCTGCAAGTCGGGTTTTGTACTCCGAACACTGCTTATTAAGGTCATTTGTTTGACGAATAATCTTATCTGCCTTTGAAATGCACTCTTTTTTATTGCGCAAAGCCTTGTTGCGGTCATCGCAAAAATTAAGTGCCGCCAATATAGCGCAATCTCTTGTGTCAAGGTGATTTGTTGATGTTACAATTTTCTTGATTTGTGCTATAACATCATCGGCAACGCCTTGCACATATTTTTCGTCATCTGCAGTAATCAGCGCATAGCTCCTGCCCTCAATCTGCACGCTGACTTTTCTTTTAGTATTCATTACAGCACCTCTCCATATTCAGACTCTGCCTGCAAAATAACAGAGTTTTTTACAATAAATTATAATCCACACTAAATTATAATATAAAATGATGCGTTATTAAAGAATTATGTTAAAGTTGTAATCTAATTTTGACATAATTATCCTTATATGTCGTTTTTTTGTTGATTTTTGTCAATTATATTGTAAACTGCTAACTCTTGTGTTAATATATAGTATGTGCGACAAAACGGTAGAGTTTTGTCGATTTCGCATTGTTTTACTAATGATAATATTGTTTTTTTTGATAGTAATTAATAACAGTTTATTAATATTACATATCAAAAAGCCTTTTGCGGAATATTATTTTACAGGGAAGTGATTATATGCCAGTTCCTTTTGATTCACAAAAAATTTACTATCGTACACCTTTCGGTGCGGTAGAAGAGGGAACGACCATACATTTAAGAATACTTTTGCCAAGAGATCTTCACACTCAGAGAGCGGATTTGGCAGTAAAGTATGACTACGATTACAACTGGGAATACTTCGGCTTTTTCTGGTGCGGCACATTTGATGACGCTACTGAAATCTGGGAGGCTGACTTTACTCCTAACAAAATCGGTCTGTACTGGTATGGCTTTAAACTTCAAACAAAATACGGCCTCAGATATATTGTACCGTCTGATCCGTATAATATCAGCACCATAGAAACTTCACCGGGCAGAAGTTGGCAGCTTACCTGCTACAAAAAGGGCTTTACTACACCAAAGTGGCCTGTTGGCGGTGTAATGTATCAGATTTTGCCTGACAGATTTAATTTTAGCGGCGAAGAAAAGAACCTTACCCGTACAGATTTTCAGCGTAATACCGATTGGTACGCACTCCCGCAGTGGCAACCGAACGAGAACGGAGAAATTACAAACAGCGATTTCTTTATGGGCGATTTAAAGGGTATTACTCAAAAACTCGACTACCTTGAGGAGTTGGGTGTAAGTTGTATTTATCTTAATCCTATCAGTGAGGCATACTCAAATCACCGTTACGATACAGGCGACTATTCAAAGGTTGACCCTATCCTCGGTACAAAGGAGGATTTCATAAATCTTTGTGCAGAGGCTAAAAAGAGAGGAATCCATGTAATTAACGACGGTGTTTACTCTCATACAGGTTCTGACAGTAAGTATTTTAACAGAAGCGGCAGATATGGCGAGCATACAGGCGCTTACAGAGATCAAAATTCTCCGTATTACAGCTGGTATAAGTTTAACAATTGGCCGAATGATTACCACTCATGGTGGGGATTTTACACCTTGCCGGAGGTACACGAAACCGACCTGAAGTTCAATGAATATATCAACGGCAAAGACGGCATCGTAAGAACCTATATGCGTTACGGAAATTCGGGCTGGCGTCTTGATGTTGCCGATGAACTTCCCGACGAGTTTATGGAAAATCTGCGTAAAGCGGTAAAGGAAGAAGATCCCGAGGGCTTTATTGTAGGCGAAGTATGGGAAGACGCAAGTAACAAGGAAAGTTACGGCGCAAGAAGAAAATTCTTGCTCGGCGAAGAGCTTGACTCGGTTATGAACTATGTTTTCAGAAATGCAATCCTTGATTTCTGCCGTGGTGCAGACGCAAAATATGTTATGAACCAGATTATGAGTGTTATAGAGAACTATCCTCGTCCGGTTCTCCGTGTTCTTATGAACTCACTTTCAACTCACGATACAGAGCGTGCGCTTACAGTTATTGCAGGCGAGCCGCTCAACGGCAGAGATCGTCAGTGGCAGGCAAATCAAAAGTTAAGCTACGACCAGCGTAAGCGTGGTACAGCACTTTTAAAGCTTGCCGTAGGTATGCAGTATACTTTACCGGGTTTCCCGTGTGTATATTACGGTGATGAGGCAGGTCTTGAAGGCTATCGTGACCCGTTCAACCGTTGCTGTTATCCGTGGGGCAGAGAGGATAAGGAACTTATCGAGTGGCATAAGGCTCTCGGTAATTTAAGAAAGTCCTGCTCACCGCTTTGGGACGGTGATTTTGTAAAGGTTACGGCTGACAAAAATTTTCTGAGCTATATCCGTCTTGACAGCAAGTCATCGCTTTATTGTGCGTTTAATGCAAGCAATGAAGAAAGAATTCTGGACCCACCGCCGGGATATGCAGACGGTACACCTATTTTAGATACAAAGCTCGAAAACGGAAAATTAACAATTCCGCCGCTCAGCTGTGCATTTATTATTAATGAAACAGACAGAAGATTGAGCCTTGCTTATTAATTAAAACTACAAATTTTATTTATACCAAATCTTAAAGAACGGTCTGCACGCTGCAGACCGTTCTTTTGTTCTTTCCTTTATTGTGATTACACTATAATTCTTTCAATATCGCTTTATTAGTCCGTGACTAAAATCAGCGTGGTTATCTTATTCTGTTGAGGCGGTTGTGGTTTTTTCAACTTGACTTTCTTCAGTTTTATTTTCGGCAGTTTCGGTTTTGCTTGTCAATTTTCCGTTTGAATCTAGATATTTCCAATTTATTATATATTCCTTGCCGACGGAATTTCCTATATTCTTTATGTAATCTTCAAGCAAGGTCTGCGCTCTTGTTTGTGCCTCCGAAAGCAAATTTGTGTCGGCGGCAGCGGTTTCTTCGAGTTTTGTCTGTGCTTCGTTAAAAGCCTTAACTTCATCTTCTGCAGTTATATCGGCTGAATTGGCATCTACTATGTAGCTGTCCTTTGAAAGTGATGATTCGTAAATTGTACAGCTTTGCACAGTTGCGGGCGGCATTGTAATCGTGATTTCGTTATCGTTAATCTCCATTGTTACAAGCGATGCATCAATGCCGAGTTTCACTTTACCGTTGTATTCTATCCAGAAATGCTTATCTTTTTTCCACAGCCACCAGCCGGACGCATCTTTTTCGGTGAATTTTGCAACATTGTGATAGTAACATTCCATAACCGCAAGCTCGCAAATGGATTTCATTTGTGAAATCTTTGGAGCGGTGTTATTGGTTTTGGTTTCTTCCGCCTCTTTTGCTCCGCAGGCGGTGCAGCTTAAAATCGTGAGCACAGAAAGTACAAGTGCAAGTATCTTTTTCATTTTTATTCCTCCGTATTCACTTTCAGGTCATAATGTATGTTGGGATGTTCTTCGTTTACCTGCTCCAAGATAGGCTGAACAAGCGCCTTTATTACAGATTCTGCATTCTGTTTTGCCAAATCGTAAATTGCCTGTTGGTCTGCCGCCTCGCTTTCGACATCAAGTTTGCACGCCTTGTAAGCCTCTTCGGTCACGGTTGAAGTATTAGCGCTGTTATTGAGGAACATAAAATCAAGAGAAGCTATATCCACTTCGGTTTCGTTTATTTTGATTTTTGGAATGTTAATTATTACAAGTTTTGACTTTCCGTCACTGCCGTCAACATCTTTTATGTCGGTGGTAACCTTATCAAGATCAAAGCCTGCCTTTATTTTTGCCTCGTAAGCTACATAATAGTTCACTTCAGCGGGTTTGTCGGGATTATTTACCTGCGCAATTCCGTTATACACGGCACTGCAGGTAGAAAGCTCTCTTACATTTATAATTTTTTGCAGGGTTGAAGTTGTAAGAATTACAGGCTGAGTTTCCTCTTCTTTGCTTAAATTGGGTACAACAAGAGTCAGTGTGAGTACAACTATAACTATCAGCGCTACTGCAAAAACAATGATTTTCTTAAGACTTAACTTTTTCTTTTTTTCTAAAGAATTTTCTTCTTTCATATCTCGTTATCTCCCTTGAGTATTCGTGTTTACAAACAAATAGTACCATAATCCGACAACTTTTTCAATATGTAACAACTTTTTTTCAAAGGTTGAGAAAATTATTTTTCACGCACAGATTTAGTTAAATAATTTTTAAATCTATAATGTTAATGTTATATTTATAAGCTAAAATACACGCAAAAAGCAGTTCCGCATTTACGAAACTGCCTTTTTATCAAATCAAGTATTAATGTTTTGGGCTTTTGCTTTTTTGAGTTTTTACAGGCGGTGGGGTAGGGGTGATTTCTTCCGCTGCCCTTTTGCCCTTTTTCTTTTTAATAATGTAAACATAAACGCAAATCGCCACAAATCCTGCAAGGCACACCGCTGATACAACAGCGCCCGGCTTAAATCCCTTTGGATAATACACAAGCTCTATGCTGTGCTCGCCCTTGTTGAGGTTGAATGCTATAAGCGCATTGCCGACAGGTGTAATTTCAGCTTCTCTGCCGTCAACATATGCTTTCCAACCGCCCTCTTCGTTAGGAATAGAGGTGTAGAAAAGTCCGTCCTCGCTTGCGTTTATTGTGCCCTTCATAGATGAGCCTGTAAGCTCGGTTGTTGTCATAACATCTTTGCTTATCTGTGCGTATCCCTGTTCATAAACATTTTGGTCGAGCATATTTACATACACATGCGCACTGCCTGCCTGTCCCTGCGGAAGTTCGGCATAAACAGAGATTTTATCACCCTCGTTTACATATCCGCCGCAAGCAATGTACGGTCTGCCCATTCCGAGAGTTTGCGTATTTGTCGAATCGTCGTTTATCATAAATGAAACATCGTCTTTACCGTCAATGTCGGCATAAACATACACATATCCCGAGTACGGCGCTGTGTAGTTCCACTTAAGGTGCGGTGTTGTGGTTGTATCGGTACAGTTGTAGCTGTAGTTGCCGTAAGAAAGTTTATTTACGGGGAACTGTGAGTAGTCTGTGTGTCCCTGCGAAACAACCTCAAGCTGAGTATATACATTTTCGTTTACGCCTGTTGCAAGTTTAAAGAACTCGTTTTGCTGGTCAAACGGGTTAAACTGGTCCTCGTTTTTGTTTACCTGCCACTTGAGCAAGTCGGAATTAACCATAAAGCCCATAGGAATGTAATGTTCGTTTTTGAGCAAGGTTATGCCGCCCGACTGGTAGGTATTTGTAAGGTCATAACTGTTTTTGTAAGTACCCTCTCTTGAAATCAGATACTTAAGGTTCATAAATGTGTTTGTTACAGGCGAGCTTTCGGCATATGTGTAACGGTTGCCGCTCTGCCAGCCCATCATACCGAAGTTCTCAAAGAATACGGTCATATCTTCGTTAGCCATTGAGTTGAACATTGAAAGTCCGTTATAGCCGTTGAGTGAACCGTCATTGAGGGTTTGTGTGCTTGTCATTTCGGCACGCCACATTTCCTTGGTATCTTTTTCGAGGTTATCCATATATTCAATTACAGAGGCTGTGTTACCCTCACCTCGAGGGTAATCGAATGTGCCCGTTACGGTTGTGGTTTTAACGCCGATATATGCGGTAGCGCCGCTTTCGCCCACGACTATGACCGCAAGTATAATCAAAAGCACCTGCTTTGGAATAATTCTTTTTGTATAGAGGAAAAGCACAATGCATACGAGTGCCGCAATAACGGCTGTACCCACGATAGCGTATGTTTCCTGTGTATCAATGGCAATCAGAATGATAACTGCCGAGAAGAGCACCGCCAAAATTACATCCCAACAGGTGGTAAAGTCAATCAGCATAAATGCTCTGTAAGCCATAACCACAATTACAAAGCTGATAAGATAGCTGAAACGGTAAGGAATCATATTTGTAAAGTGGAAGCCGTGCCAAATGTAGTCGAGCTGACGGATAACGCAGCTTATCATCATAAAGAGAATAAGACAGCCGTCAACGATTTTTTCTTTAAGGCTTATTTTCTTAGAGGTAAGGAACACAATGCCAAGCACAAGCGAAACAGTACCGCAGGCAATGTTTGGCAGAGCGTCAGCCTCTTTGGTGGCAGGAGTTATGAATGTAAGAAGATTTGAGAAAATCTTTTTCATAGCCTCAAGCGTACCCAAAAGGTCATTTGTAGAGCCTATGTTAATTGCGTATGTAGACGGGAATGTACTCGAGGTTGCGTGGGTGTTTTGCAGGGCAAAGAACGCAGGCAACAGGAAGAATGCCGTCATACCGATTGCAAGTAATGAGAAAAGTGCGGTTTTTGCAAGCTTTGTAAAAAAGCTTTTAAAGCCGTCCCACTTAACAATGCTGTATGCAATGAAAATAAGAAGAACGAAAATACAGGTAAACAAACCTATGTAGTAGTTTGAAAGCAAAGAAACCGCAAGAGTAATTGTAAACAGTCTGAATTTGCCCTCTGTAAGGAGTTTAACAATTCCGAGTGCCACAAGCGGAGTAATGCAGACCGTGTCAAGCCATATTGTGTTCCAATAGTAGCCCATAAAGAATGCGCAGAACGAAAAAGTTGTACCGAACACAACGAGAGAAAAGTCGTTCTTTTTGAAAACCGAGCGCAGGAAAATCGCAGTAAAGCAGCCTGCAAAGGCAACCTTTGCACAAACGCTGAACATAAGAAATTCCCTAAGCCACTGTGACGGAATAAATACGCACAAGAAGTTCATAGGGCCTGCAAGGTAGTATGACATAAGCGAAAAGTAATTTACGCCGCCGCCCTGCGTCCAAGACCAGAACAGTGATTCACCGTGCTTAAGCTTATCCTGAAAATCTACCAAAAACGGATAATACTGGTGCCAAAGGTCAGTAACAAGAATTTGCTTGTCGCCAAACGGAGAAACCTCCATTATCGCAAAGCCTATGGTCATAAGAACAAACGGCAGGAAAAAGGCAATTATAATGTAAATGTTTTTCTTTAAAAATGCCTTAAATCCCTTTTGCTCAACCGCAGGCTTTTCGGGCAGCTTTTTTGCTTTTGTTTGTAAAGCTGTCATAAGCATAAGAATTAAACCTCCATAAAATTGTGTTTGCCCTTTTAAAGACAGGGCGTTACCGATTAGTTATGCTTTTGCATATACTATAACTTATATATTGTAACACTTTATTTAGTCAAGGTAAATAATATTTTAAAAAAAGAAAATGAATTTTGAAAAATTGTCAGTAGTACCAATGTACTTGTCAAAAATCGACAAAAACAGGGGATAAAATTTTATGTTGATTTTTTTTCACTGTTATATACATATTCGTTGTTTTATGGTATGATTTTATTAAATTAATGAAAAAGGGAGGCAGGACTATGAAAAAATCTAAAATATTGGTATCGGCGGCGCTTGCACTTTGTATGGGAGCAACGGCAGTAACACCTGCATTTGCGGCGGATAATGAAAGTTTTACTTTTACAAAAATCGGCGATTACAACGCAGACGGTGTAGCAAGTGTATCAGACATTACTGCATTACAGTTACAGCTTGGCGGAAATGGTACAATTTCGGGCACTGCTCTTGAGCATATTGACTTTGACGGTGACGGCGCTTTTAATGTAAATGACATTACAGAATTGCAGAAAATGGTTGCCGGTACGGAATATACTTGCTATCAAAAAACAGACAGCTCATATAAAAACATTCCTATGCGCTATTATGACTATGACTATAACGGTAACTCTAAAGGCGATATTATTGAATATGAAACAATCTACACACCGGAGAATTACATTATGACTGTTGATGAAATGAGGAGAAATTCAGTTAAAGGAATTTCTCTCATAACATCAAAGGAACAGTTTGTCGATTTGTTTAAAGCGGAGTCGCCGGAATTTGACGACGAGTTTTTCAAGGATAACGCTCTTTTTGTAATACTCACAGCCAGGGATTGGTATGATTATACAGGAATAAACTCCTTTGCGGTTGACGGAAACAAGCTGATAGTATATGATTATGAGGTCGAAACTTTTTGGGAGTATGGCGAAAAGTGTTGTCGCAATAATATTTACAGACTGAATAAGGCTGACATCGAAAATATTACAGAAATTAACTTTTATACAGAATATTTAGCACAGTAAATCTACCCCCCTCTCCGAGCGGAGAGGGGGTTTTGCGTTTGATACAATATTGCAGGAGTTAAATTGTCAGTAGTACCAATGTACTTGTCAAAAATCTACAAAAACAAGGGATAAAATTTTAGGCTGCTTTTTTTCACTGTTATATACATATTCGTTGTTTTATGGTATAATTTTATTAAATTAATGAAAAAGGGAGGCAGGACTATGAAAAAATCTAAAATATTAGTATCAACGGCACTTGCGCTGTGTATGGGTGCAACAGCGGTAATTCCTGCATTTGCGGCAGAAAATCAAAAGTTTACATATACAAAAATCGGTGATTACAATGCGGACAATGCTGTAGATATATCCGATGTTACGGCTTTGCAGTTACAGCTTGTCGGCAACGAAGTAATCACAGGCGCAATGCTCGAACACCTTGATTTTAACGGTGACGGCAGTTTTAATGTAAGCGATGTGTCGGAAATTCAGAAAAAGATAGTCGGTACAGATTATGAGTGTTACAAACCGCTGGGTGATTCGTATAATAATGTTACCGAAGAAACACAATATTACTATTATGATGAAGAAATACCCGGTAAAGGCATACCGTATGAGATTATATACGATGAACACAACGGTATTGTTACAATGAATGAATTTGATTCAATAAAAAGATGTAATTTTCTTATAACTTCAAAAGAACAGTTTTGTGATTTATTCAAAGCTGAATCATCGGATTTTGACGATGAATTTTTTAAGGAAAATGCCTTATATGCACATATCGGTATTGTCGGTTCTAATGATTATTCTTTTATTGAGTCCATTAATGCAGACGGAAATCAGTTGATTGTTTCAAGAATAGATATTTACGCATGGCCTAAGACTGATGACTACGCTTGCTGCAATATGCTTATAAAACTTAAAAAATCCGATGTGGAAAATATTTCTCATATATTAGTAAAGCAAAAATATGGCAGTGAATAATAAAACAACGCAAAATTTCACCCTCTCCAAGCGGAGAGGGTGTTTTGCGTTTGATACAATATTGCAGGAGTTAAATTGTCAGTAGTACCAATGCACTTGTCAAAAATCTACAAAAACAAGGGATAAAATTTTATGTCATAGCAATCTGTCGGGTGTAAACAGCTTGACTGTTTGCGTGCTAAGACTAAGTTTGACAAAACTTTTTATTATCCGATAGTTATTAATAGACTTTCAGTTTTTTACCTATAAAGCATATCACAGCTTTTGTATGAACAGCAATGTCGATACTTTATTTATTATTAACTTTTATCTTGTCGCAAGGACTTTCTTGTTGCGAGCATTTTGCCTTTTATATAGTAAAAATCATCTCTGAAATCACTGCGGAAACTGTTGTAATAATTGTCAAACGGATTGTGAATGTGAAATACTGCCGTGTTCGGATTCATTACCGACACAATATTTCCCGCCGCACGGAGAAAAAACTCGTGGTGATCTATCATTCTTATGTTATCGTCCCAGCCTATTTCTTTGATTTTCTGCGTTCTCGCAAGAAAAATATTCGGGACTTTTCCATATACAATATGGTTTTCGTCTATCTTTGTCAAATGCGGTATTTTAAGCGGTTTATAGGCATTTTTCATATCAAATTCATTGTAATTTCGGGCGATTTTCTGCACAGGAGTACATTTGCCTGCGGTAAGAGGCACAAATCCGACAAGGTCAATGTCTTTGTGCGATTTAAGAAAACTAAGCTCGTCATAAATATTTGAAAGCGGAGTTAAAAGCTCGTCATCGTCCATACGCATTAAATACTCGGTTTTAACTTCGGCAAGTGCGAGATTAAGCCCCTTGCTGAGTCCGCTGTTGAACGGCATATGAATTACGGTAGGCGGATTGTGTTTTGTTTTTATTTCAAGCGGAACTTTGCTGTCGTCTGCAATCACCACTTTTGCACCGGGGTAGTGTTTTTGAATGTTTTTATACAGCTTTTTTGCCTGCTTTTGCCTTTCAAAGGACTTGAACATAAATGTTACATTTTGTGTAACTTCGTGTGCCTGCTCGGCAGTCGGCATTTTCTTTCCGCTGATTTTCCATTTTAAATTCAAATATCCGAACTGTAACTTTGCAAATATATCAAACGCAACTTTTGCAAGCGGTGCAAGAGGACTTTTGCATATTTTTTTGGCAATGTCCATTGCTTTACTCATAATATCACATCTTTGTTTTAATGATTAGGGTAGTATTTTGCCAAACAATTATAAAAGGTAGATCAAGCTTTTATAATCGGTTAAAAATTCAGGTAATCTCTAATTTCTCTCAATTAAAAAATAACCGTTTAAAAATCGCAATACTCCCGATATAACCTATGTTAATGTCGGGAGTATTCTTGTTTTATCATTTCTTTTCTTTAAAGGCAAAGAATCTTTGTCCTATGTAGTTGAACGCTACAAACAGGCAAGAGCCGAGTATCATTGAGGTATAGCCTGCAAACTGTTCAACCGTAAATGAGAACATTGTAAAATTATTCGCCGTACAAATCCATTTGATTAGCGGAATCGCTATGCAATACGATAGTGCGTAGCAAACGGCAATGTTCAGCGCAAAGCGTAAAATCGGTTTCCAACCCTTTTCTGTATTTTTAAATGTAAAGTATTTGTTAAGAAAATAGCTTACAATACTGCCGATTAAGTATCCGAGAGCCGAGGCGAGCCACACACCCCATTCGTATCTGTCCCACGCAAAAAGCGCAAAGAGCACAAACTGCAAGCCGTTGCCAACGAGGGTATTGATTACGCCGACCAGAATAAACTTCCAAAACTTTATATCAAAAAACTTTTTTATAAAATCGCCCATAATTATTTCTTTTCCTCGTTGTTTTCGTCCTCAAAATTAGAGAATTTTGTTATGTAAATCGGTCTGTCCTTGGTTTCCATATAAATTCTGCCTATGTATTCGCCAAGAATACCGATAGACATTTCGGTAATTCCGCCCAAAAACAGAACCGCACACAAGGTAGTTACATAACCCGGTGTGGTAATTCCGAAAAACAACGTCTGAACAAGGGTTATCATTATATAGATAAGCGAAATAACAAAGATTATCGCACCCATTACTGCCGTAAAACGGAGGGGAGCAACCGAAAAACAGGTAATTCCGTCAATCGCATAACGAAAAAGACTTGAGAATTTCCATGTTGTCTGTCCAAGCTGACGGTCAACGGTTTTAAATGAAATCCATTTTGTGTTGAAACCTACCCAAGAGAATATTCCCTTTGAAAATCTCTGAACTTCGGCGAGTTCAAGAATAGAATCGACGACCTGTCTTTTCATCATTCTGAAATCCATAGCGCCGTAAGGCATTTTGGTATCGGTGAGTTTATTTGAAAGAGCAAAGAACATTTTTGAGAAAATTCCTCTGAATTTGCTTTCGCCCTCTCGTTCGTCACGCTTTGTGGCGCAGACATCGTAGCCCTCGTTTTCGAGAGCGTCTGCCATTTGTGGGAAAAGTGTCGGCGGATGCTGCAAATCGGCGTCCATAACCACCACATAATCGGCGGTGGAATGTTGAAGTCCTGCGTACATAGCCGCCTCTTTACCGAAATTCCTTGAAAATGAAATATACTTTACATTGGAAAACTGCTTTGCGAGCTTTTTCATAACAAGGTAAGTTTTATCTTTACTGCCGTCATTGACGAGGATATATCGAAATGAATATTCAGGCATTGAGTCAATAACCTTATTGGTTTCAAGCACAAAATGCTCAAGTCCCTCTTCTTCGTTGTAACACGGTACTATTAAATCTATAGTTTTCATAATAATTCGCCTTTATGTTGTTAAATTTGTATAAGCCTATAATTATTTTTATTATACCAAAAGTACACACAAAAGTCTATATTTTTATAAATTATTTGAGAAGTGATGAAAGGTAAATTTATTTTTGTTAAAGTTGGAATAACAAAAAATAAAATCACAAAAAGAAAAACGGCAAAACCTTAGCGGTTAAGCCGTTTCTTAGTGGTTGCGGGAGCCGGATTTGAACCGACGACCTTCGGGTTATGAGTGTGAGATATATAGTTTATAGTTTCCATATTTCCCTCTTTATTTTCCATTGCTTTAAATCTATAATATATTAGTATAATAAATGAAAGAGTGGTAAACAATGGAAAAATCAATTACATTTAAAGAGCTATCACAACGATGGCTGTCTGTGTCGTCTTTGGGTAAAACTTATACCTATCAGCAGAATTTACAGTCTTACATTAATCACCTTAATAATGGAATAGGTGAATGTAAAGTGGCTGATGTAAAGCCTGCTCATATTGACGAAATAATAAGACGACTGTATATAGAAAACCCGAACACCAAAAAACCGACTTCCAAAAAAGTCTTGAAAAATATAGTTGACTGCGCTACTCGAATTTTTGATTACGCTATCGAAAACGAGCTAATCTACAAAAATCCAGCAAGAAACAAAAAGAAAGTCATTCCAAAAAATGCACCGACAAAAATAGTTGGTGCAATCACTCCCGAACAGCAGCAACTCGTAATTGATACAGAACACCGAGCCAAAATTGCAGCTGTAATAATGATGTTTATGGGATTGCGAACCGGTGAAGTGCTTGCTCTTGAATGGGGAGATATTGATTTAGTCAACTATAAGCTCTCTGTCAATAAAAGAACACAAAGAATTTCGAGTAATAAGTATATTGTAACAGAAGGTACAAAAAATGGCAAGTGCCGTTATGTTTCAATTCCTGTTAATTTAGGAGCTTGGTTAAAAAAACAAAAGGATATATCAAATTCATACCTTGTGATGCCAAATAGAGCTGGAGAACTCCAATCTCCAACTCAATGGAGAAGCTTATGGAAATCCTATCAGAACGAAATAAACTACACAGCCTATTGCAAAAAATGTGCCGATGCAGGAATAAAACCTGAAAACAAGCATACTCCAACAGGTATTCCAAGAATTATAAATACATTTAATGCTCATCAGCTTAGGCATACATATGCAACGCTTCTTTATATATCAGGTGTTGATGTGCTTACAGCGTCGGAGCTGTTGGGGCATAGCAACATAGAAATAACTCTTAAAATATATACACATCTTGACCAACAATTTAGAGAACTAAATATAAGCAAATTTGATAATTATATTCAGTCAGATTTAGACATAGAAAATATTTAATTAGTAAACAAAAGTCGATTACATTGTAGTCGGCTTTTTTATTTTATAAAAAGTGGACAATTTGTCCAGAAAAGGAGTAAGACTTATGAAAAAGACAATCGCAATCGTAAACAAAAAAGGTGGAGTAGGCAAGACGACAACTGCACTTAACTTAGCAGCAGGACTTTCAAAAGAGGGCAAAAGGGTATTGCTCATCGACCTCGACCAGCAAGCCAATCTATCGTTTTGGCTCAACTATGAGTTTGACGGCAAACCTACTATCGCAGAGATGATAATGTTTTCAGTCAGCGGAATGTATATTGATTACAACGCTTGTATCAGACATTTTTCTTCTGAGGGTTTTGATTATATACCTGCATTGAGTGCAAGCCTTGACGGTATTCCTTCCTACCTCGCCGGCAAAAACGATTGCACAAATATTTTAAAAAAGCTGCTATCTGCAGATAGCTTTAGTGAATATGATTACATACTCATTGATTGTTCTCCTGCAACTGACCTACTTGTAACTAACGCTATTGCAGCAGCAGACAAGTTGCTTATCCCGGTGCAGTGCGACATAATGTCATACAACAAGGTCAATGACATTCTTCAGCAACTCGTCAACATAAAAAATGATACCGATGTATCAAAGTATATACTTGGTATCTTAGGTACAATGTATCAGAAAGGCACAACCCACAGCAAAGAAGTATATGATGCACTCAAAGCGTCTTATGAAGATTTAGTGTTTAATACAACTATTTCTTATAAGACAGCTGCCAAAAACGCTGTTGGCTATCATCAGAGTAGCGTTAAATCGAATGCTAAAACGAATACATTAGGTCAGGAATATATGTCAGTTGTCAATGAAATCGTTGAGAGAATGGAGGGCTAAGCAATGAAAAAAATGTCAATCCAAACAGGTAGTCTGAATTTCAATGTTACAGGTTCAGGTAATCCGACAGCTATTCTCAACGATAATACTGTTGTAGAAATTGAAACTGACAAGCTCTCTATAGACAATGAACAACAGTTTAAAATACATAATGATACTATAAGTTTTCTTGCAAAGTGCATTAAGACTGATGGTCAAATTTCACCTTGCATTGTTATTCCTCTCACTGATAATAAGTATCAAATAGTTGACGGCAGACACAGATTTTTAGCTGTCAAAGAAGCAGGTTTGCCGTTTGTAAAATGTATCATTCGCAACGATTTAGCAACCGATAAGGTTGCATATAAAAAAGTTCAGCTCACTACTAACCTTGCAAGAAATAACGACTATTTTCCTTCTGAGCTTGCTTACGGCTACAAGGAATTGCAGGCACTTGGTTATACCCGTCAGCAGATGTCAATGGAAACCGATACTGACGAAAAGAAAATTTACAGGTATATAAGACTTAATAACTTAATCAAGCCGTTGCTTGATATGACGGATAACGAGAAAATCCCGGTGCTTGCCGCAGTCGAGCTTTCGTATCTGAGTGAGAATGAGCAGACAAAGCTTTTTGAATTTCTGCTGAACAATACAAGCTGTAAAGTGAGTTTTAAAATAGCAAAAGCTCTCAAAAAAGATTTTGCAAATTATGAATATTACTTTTGGCACTTTGATTATGACAATTATATTGTAAATAATCCGACAAATGATTTTTCTGATACTGAAACAGATAATTTATCTGCCGTTTCAGATACAAAAGAAGAAAAGGCTGAGGAACGAGTTAAGAAAGAGAATACAGAAAGTTCTCTGACATCAGAACAGTTATCAGTATCACCAGCAGTAGAAAAAACAAGACAAACTGATGCTGACACCATTCAAGTAATTGCTCCTGAAAATATTTCTTTATCTGACAGAAGCATAATTGCAAAGGCAGTAATTAATGTTACAAGAATTGACTATTACATCATCAGAGAATTTTTTGATGCAAATGATTGTTATAACTACCTTAAAAAGAATTATATTGAAAGCTATTACACTGCTGTCGGGGGAAAAATTGACGACTGCAGGGTATCGTATAATTTTCGGGCAGCTCACAATATGTTTTCAATCAAGGTTAATAAAACAACATATATTATGCAGCATAAAATTCTTGAACGCATAGTAAGACAGTATATTCGGGAACATTATACCACAGATGATATTGTCAAAATCATAAAGATTGGAGTAGAAAATGAAGATTAGTAATATACAGCTCCGCATTAAACGATACCGCAAAGGCTCTAACATCAAAGCTATTGTTTCTGTTGCCATTGATGATTCTTTTATCATCAATGACATACAGCTTATTAAGATTGCCGACAAATATCACTTGAAATTTCCGGCAACTAAAGTTGCTGAAAAAATCGGGCAAGAAAGTATAGTGCCGATTAACAATAAAATCCGTCAGACAATTACTAAAGCAGTGATTGATAGTTACACTGATATAATGAAAGAGGATCACTAATGGATATTTATATACCAAAATCATTAATGACAGATGAATACAAAAATTATTCAGCAGAAGCAAAATTGTTATTTTCAATCTTGCTTACCAATTCTGCAACAGCCACAAGCATTATGCAAGTAGCAAGTCTTATCGAAAACATTGGAGCTGCAAAAATCAATACTTATCATAAGGAGTTTAAAAAAATCGAAAGAGAGTGTGCAGTATGAAATTCGATTTTTTCAGAGGAAACGAATGTGAACAATACTTGTTCTACAGAGTACCACAAGTTCTTTTTACTGATGATGAATTTAGATATATTTCGTCTGAAGCTAAACTGCTGTATGGTTTCTTGCTTGACAGAACGGCTCTATCAGCTAAAAATAAGTGGACTGACGAGGACGGCAAAGTCTATGTGTATTTCACGCAAGACGAAGCCAAAGAAAAGCTCAACATTGGAACAGGCAAGGCTACTAAGATATTCAGCGAGCTTGATGAAATAGGACTGATAATTCGTATCCGACAAGGGCAAGGCAATCCTTGTAAGATTTATGTTATGAATTTTGCAAAACCATTATCTCAGGCTCAGACCTCCGAAAATCAGAAGTCTGAAAAAAGCAAAATGGAAGTCTTGAATGCCAAAAAAGACAACTTAAGACTTACGAAAAGTGAAAGTCTGAAACAGATAAAAAGGAAGTCAAGACTTCCAAAAAATGAAAGTCAAGACCTTCAAAAGTCAGAAGTCTTAAACTCCGAAAAAGACAGTTCAAGACCCCCGAAAATTGAAAGTCAAGACTTCCAAAAATCGGAATGTAATAATACTGAGAATAGTCATACTGAGAATAGTCAGAACAATCTATCTTCTATCTCTGAGGGATTGAGTGACGGAATAGTGGAATATTCTCAATGTATTGAAAATATTAAAGAACAAATATCATACGATAGTTTGTATTCACAAGGTACAGAAGAAAATTATCTTAATTTCATCATAAGTCTGATTGCTGATGTATATATCAATCAAAATTCAGGCGATATGTTTAATATCAACAACATAAGCGTTTCTTCTACAAGAGTTGCCAAACGCTTTAGCTTGCTTGATGATACACACATAACATATGTGATTAGCAAGCTAAAGCAGGCTTTTAAATCACAACAAATCAAAAACATTCGAAAATACACTATAAGCTGTCTATACAATGCACCTGTGATAATTGATATTGATATTGATTCACAGTTAGCTTATAAAGGTGATTGAAAGAAAGGAGCGTATATATGAGCATTTGGGACGATTATAAAACAAGAGTAAGGACAAGAATAAATGTTAAGCAAGATAGACTTTTGCAGACATATACGGCGAATGGAGTGATAAGTATGGCTGCAATAAATGGCAGAAACTAACTAAGTGTGCCACTTATTACGGTTATGACTGGGAAAACGATACAGCACACGACAGTTTAGCTGATTGCCGAGCTACTTTGTATTGCTACAATAAAATAAACGAATGTAAGGAGGATTTGCGTGTTTAAAAAAATAGTTTCTTTTGTTCTTGTGGTTATAGCAGTAGCAACTTGTTCGACAGTTGGACAAGCTGCTACATACCAAAAAGGCGATGTAAATAAAGACGGTAATATTAACATTTTCGATGTAACACTTATACAAATATATATAGCTGGTGATACCCTCGCTAATTTCACTTTGTATTACGCTGATTTCAATGGTGATGGCAGTATAACCGTCAATGATATATCAGCTATACAATTGTATATGGCTAAGCAATTGTTCATATATAATGATTTCTTTTATACCGTTGCAAACAACACTGCAACAATAACTAACTACAGAGGTACAGCTAAAAAGCTCAGCGTTCCCAATTATATGTATACAGATAAGCAGGAAGCAATCAAAGTCACAGCAATAGGTGACAAAGCTTTGTATGGTAAATATCAGCTTACAGAAGTAACTATTGCAGATAATATAAGAAAAATCGGAGATTATGCTTTTGCAAATTGCAAAAACTTAACTACAGTTACAATAAAAAATGATAAGTGCCATATTGACAGTTCATCATTTGAAAACTGTCCGATAAGTAGTTTTAAATTTGGATAAGCGGACAAATTGTCCGATAGAGGAGAAAAGATTATGGTTGAATACGTTAAAGAAGCTGAATTAAGGATAATGAACCTTTTTTGGAAATACAAAGAATGCACACGCAATGAAATAGCAGAGCATTGTGCAAAATTAAAATATCCATATACTGATACATACATATTTAATGTTGTAAGACAATTAGAAAAACGCAATTTCATTAAATCTTGTGGCTTGCGTGCCGGTGTTACACGATGCTCAATAGTGTATAAGCCAACATTTACCAAAGCAGAATTTTGTTTTTACTTGCTCAATCCCAATGAGCAAGACGCTAAAGAACTTGTATCATTATGCAATGATTTACTTACAAACCGCACTTGATGATTTAACCCTATTCTCCTTTTTAACAAATGGCAAAAGCACAACAGCTTGTGCGGAGCTGTTGTACCTTTGCATTATGCATTAATAAGTGAGGTAATTTATGAATATAATCTATCTTATTATGATAACTGTTTCACCGATTTTTATAACAATTTCACTTTACAACATCATTGAAATATACAGAAAAATAAAATATGTAGATAAATATGGAATATTAATGGCAGCTACTTGGTTTGCAGTTGAAGTCATAGGTTTAGTATGTTTGTTCCCAATTTTACTAAATTGAGATTATCCAATTATCAAAGGAAGGAAATAAAAATGGAAAAAGTAAATTTTTATCATCATTATGTAAAAGTCAAATTGAAAGGTGGTAAAAGCAATGAGCAAAAAAAAGATGCTCGTAAACAATTACTTGTAAGACTGCTACTAAACAATAAGATTTGTTTGTCTGAAATTAATCAAAAATTACGCATTGACAATCCCATTTTATACATAGCTGCTCTTCGTGTTGCACGAGAAAAAAACTTTATTGACGACTATATATATATACTATATGGTCTAAATGCGGATATTGGTGCGTGTGAATCAAGCGTTCAGAAAGAATATCTGCAAACAATTTTAGAGAATTATGTCAATCTAAATCCGTTTGATTTAACATTTTATAACAAAGATATTAATATTGACAAACAAAAATGTGAATTGTAAAATTAAGATATAAAGATATATACGAAAGGGGTCAGAGTTATGACTACACAGGAAATGAACACAAACATTACA
>ENA-OPCJ01000044-OPCJ01000044.1-human-gut-metagenome-genome-assembly--contig:-NODE-44-length-35879-cov-4.857972_pt1 | contig 35879 bp, 31 predicted proteins | sample MGYA00241565_ERZ501481 | MGnify/ENA primary metagenome ERZ501481 (study PRJEB25962, sample SAMEA2042662) | human gut metagenome | biome: human gut; feature: human-associated habitat; material: faeces...
AAGGACTATATCGCCGTCAACGGGCATCAGGGGGTATATACCCTTGTCACGCCCAAGGGCAAGTCGCTGTTTCTCACCATGCTGGGTGAGATCGCCTGACCTGATTCTACCATAAATAATGTAAAGGAGAGCATCACAATGGAAAAAGAAAATCTGTACCTGATCCACGGCGAGGACTACCTGCGCCACATCGAGGAAAAGCTGGAGCTGCTGTGGATGGCGACCATCCTCATGCACTACATCAAAAACGGAGCCGAGAAGGACGGCTATCTGGACCTTGTACGCAGATCCACCCTCGACTTTGACGAGCGCTGCGAGGAGATGTTCAGTTCTTGGGGCATGGCGCTCAATTACCTCAAGTCCCATGACCTTGCGGACTTGTCCGACCTCATCGAAAACGACCTGATCGAGCCGGAATATGCCGGTTACATTCCTGCGGATAATCCCTGCTGCCCCGGCGAACGCTGCTGCGAGTATGCCGAGCGCATTGAGCGCGAATACACCGCAGAGCGTGAGGCGGACGAGGACAATGAGGACGCCGACGTATTTGAGTATGACGGAGAACCGGCCATATCTGAGCTGACCGGCGTGTGCAGGGACCTCCTCACGGCTGTCGAAGGGCTTACCTCGCTTCTAAGGGATGAGTTCGACTATGCAGGCTGACCGCATTTACTGCGGCGACGCCCTGACCGTGCTGAAAACCCTGCCGGACAGCTCCGTAAACTGCTGCGTAACCTCGCCGCCGTACTACGCACTGCGGGATTACGGCATGGCAGACCAGATTGGGCGGGAGGAAACCCCGGCGCTGTATGTGGAGCGCCTGACTTCCATTTTCCGGGAGGTCAGGCGCGTTCTCACGCCGGACGGTACCCTCTGGCTGAACATCGCGGACACCTATGCCGGAAAGGGCAATCAGGGCGAAGCCCTCGACCCCAAGTACCCCAACGGCAGGACGGGGCAGATCGTTGCCCTCAACGGCAAGGTGGAGGGCTGCACGGCAAAGGATATGATCGGCGTGCCGTGGCTGCTTGCCTCTGCGCTGCGGGCAGACGGCTGGTATCTGCGCTCGGACATCATCTGGATGAAAGCGAACCCCATGCCGGAAAGCACCAAGGACAGGCCCAGCCGCTGCTATGAGCATATTTTCCTGTTCTCAAAGTCCAAGAAGTATTTCTTTGACTACAAGGCGATCTCCGAACCGATTGCTCCCGCAACAGCAGAACGCCTCAAGCGCGGCATGAAGGGCGGCAACAAATACGGCAAGCCCGTTCCCGGTCAGCCTCAGCCGCAGTCCATCAACCGCCCCCGTGAGCATGGCGAGATCAAGGACGCAGACATCAATCCGCTTCGCAATAAGCGCGATGTCTGGAAGATCAACACCGTTCCCTTCAAGGGCGGTCATTACGCCGCCTACCCTCCGAAGCTGGTTGAAACCTGTCTTCTCGCCGGTTGTCCCGAAGGCGGCATTGTACTTGATCCCTTCATGGGAAGCGGCACAACGGGAATGGTTGCTGCGCAGATGGGGCGTCATTTCGTGGGCATCGAGCTGAACCCTGAATACACCGAGCTTGCCTACAAGCGGATTGGAGGTGAAATCTGATGTCCAAGGAACCGGAACTCAAAACCCGCGACAAGGTTGTTCTGCGGATGACGCGAGACGGCGGAGTTGAGGAAAACCTGACGGCTGGTACCGAGCAGCGTGTGTCAAAACGGCTGGAAGATGCAGAGCTGGTGAAGCCCGTTGAGCCAGCCGCGCCTTCCGAAGCTCTTTCTGCGGAGGAACAGAAAAAGGTGCAGATGCGCCGTCAGCAGCGTCAGTTTCAGGCGGAACACGCCGAGGATAACGACACACAGCCGCCCTCGGAAACGTCCGTCACAGAAGAGAAAAGGGCAGAAAATCCACCCCAGAATGTAACTGAACCGCTACCTTCGGAAACGCCGTTCAAGCCTCCTGCTTTGGAGCAGCACGGCGTTTCTTCGCACACCGGCACGGTGATTGCCGAAACGGTTGTCACGCACAAGCTGCGCAAGACCTCTGCGGTTGAAGCAGTGGATGCAGATGCTGTTCTCTCCCAAGCGGCGGAGACTTCCTCCGCAAAGCCGGTCTCGGACGATGCCGTCCCGCCCACGAAGCGGATGCAGAAGCTCGAAAGGAAGTCCGAAAAGGCACATGAGCGTCTGGACGCTGCCCGTGAAAAGCTGCCCACGCACAAGGTTCTCAAGAAAGAGCGCGTCTTCGATGAAGAAACCGGCAAGGGCAAAACCCGCCTTCATTTTGAGGATGAGCTGAAAAAGCCCAAGGGCAAAGGCAAGCTGCAATTTGAGGCAGATAAAACCGTCCGCAAGGTCGGTGACACCCTCGCTTCCGGCATTCACGGCAAAATCCATGAGGTCGAACAGGAAAACTCGGCGGTTGAGGCGGCGCATAAGACGGAGATCGCCGCTGAGACTGCCGCTCGGCATTTCAGTCATCATCGGGAAAGCAGCGTCAACAAGCCCTACGAGAAGGTCTCCAAGCTGGAACACAAGGCGGATGCGGCTGATGCGAAGCTCCAATATGAAAGAAATCAGCAGGAGCATCCTGAGATGAAGAAGCAGAACATGAACAAGCACTACCAGAAGCAGAGCATTAAGAAGGAATATGCCGCCGCTCGAAATGCCGGTTCTCAGACTGCCGGGACTGCCGCAAAAAGCACCGGCAAGAAGCTCGGTGAGAAGGCGTCCGACAAGATCAAGGAGTTCTTTGAGAAGAACAAGAAGGTCTTCATCTGGATCGGCGTCGGAATTGCCCTTCTCGTTTTGCTCGGTGCCGGAATCAGCTCGTGTTCGATGCTCACCTCTACCGGCTCGTCGGTCATTGCGTCCTCTTATCTCAGCGAGGATGACGCGATGCTGGACGCGGAGGCGCAGTATTGCCGGATGGAGCAAGAGCTGCAACGCTATCTCGACACCTACGGAAGCACTCACAACTATGATGAATACCACTTCGATCTGGACGATATTGAGCATGACCCCTATGTGCTGATCTCCATCCTCTCGTCTCTCCATGAGGGCGAGTTCACGCTGGATGAGGTGCAGGGTACGCTCCAAATGCTGTTTGAAAAGCAGTACATCCTCACCGAAGAGGTCATCGTCGAAACCAGATACCGCACGGAAACCGACACATGGACGGACGCAGACGGCAACACGCACACGGAAACCTATCGCGTCCCGTATGACTACTACATCTGCAACGTGAAGCTCGAAAACTTCAATCTCTCCCACGTCCCGGTCTACATCATGTCTCAGGAACAGCTTTCCATGTACGCAACGTATATGTCGGTGCTGGGCAACCGCGAGGATCTGTTCGGTGACTCTCCCTATGTGGACAAGTACATCACAAATCCGCCCGCTGACTACGATGTCAACCCGGAATACCTGAACGATGAGAAGTTTGCAACGCTGATTACCGAGGCGGAAAAGTATCTCGGTTATCCGTATGTTTGGGGCGGCTCCAATCCCGACACGTCCTTTGACTGCTCCGGCTTCGTCAGCTATGTTCTCACAAACAGCGGGCTTGTGAACACCGGGCGGCTGGGCGCACAGGGGCTTTACAACATCAGTACGCCGGTTTCAAAGGCGAATGCACAGCCCGGTGATCTCATCTTTTTCGTTGGGACGTATGACACCCCCGGCGTGTCTCACGTCGGCATCTACGTTGGTGATGGGGTTATGATCCACTGCGGCGATCCCATTCAGTACACATCTATCAACTCTTCCTATTGGCAGCAGCATTTCTACGCCTTCGGAAGACCCGCCTATTAAAAGAAAGGAGTTTTGCATGAATCCCAAGTATCAGAAAGTCCTCTCCGACATTGAGAAGGCTGAAAAGAAGAAGTCCGAAATCGAAGGACAGCTCAAGGAGCTGTACGACAAGAAGACGGAGCTGGAAAACCTTGAAATCATCAATACTGTGCGCTCTATGGTGATGGACAAGGATCAGATCATGGCGTTCCTGTCTTCCATGAAGGGCGGCACCATGCCCGCTGAAAATACGGAGGTAATCGACAATGCGTAAGAAGTTTCGTTTTCTGACCGTCCTTGCGGTCTGCGTCATGGTGCTGTCCTGCTTCTCTGTCACGGCGTTTGCCTATGCCGATGACACCGAGCAGAACCTTCCCGTCACCGAGGCAACCCAGCCGGAACAGCAGCCCGCAGTCACTCCCGCCCCTGAAAAACCGAAGGGTGAGCCGATTGACGATGAGGGCAACGCCTACACCCGCGACTTGCTCTATGACAAGGCAACCAACAAGCAGTTCATCACCATCCAGACGAAGAACGGCAACACCTTCTTCATTGTCATCGACTACGATGCGCCCATCAACGAGGATGAGGAACAGTATCAGACGTACTTCCTGAACATGGTCGATGAGAGCGATCTGCTTGCGCTGCTGGATGATGATACTGCGGCGGCTCTGACTACCTGTAACTGCAAGGAAAAATGCGCTGCCGGTCAAGTCAATACCGACTGCCCGGTCTGCAAGACCAACATGAGCGAATGCACCGGCACAGCTCCCGTTATGCCTGAGCCGGACAAGGATGCAGAAACCGACGTTCCTGCGCCCAAGCCCGAAAAGAAGTCCAACGTCGGCATGATCCTCGTCATCTTCGTTCTTGCCGGTGCTGCGGGTGCAGCTTATTACTACATCAAGTTCGTCAAGGGCAGAAAGCCCAAGGATGAAGATATGGACTTCTTTGATGATGAAGGCTACGAGGAAGAGCCGTACATCAACGAGGATGATGAGCCGCAGATTGCGGAGGATGCTGAAACGGATGGTGATGAAGATTGATCTTAGTCATTGCTGAAAAGCCCAGCGTTGCCCAGTCCATCGCAAAGGTGCTGGGCGCGACGTCCCGCAAGGACGGCTACATGGAGGGCGGCAATTACATCGTTTCGTGGTGCTTCGGTCATCTGGTGGAGCTGGCAGACGCCAGCTCCTACGATGAGCGGTATGCCAAGTGGCGGTATGACGATCTGCCTATTGTTCCGGAAAGCTGGATGTTTGAGGTCACGAAGGACAAAGCACAGCAGTTCAAGGTGCTGTCTGCTCTCATGAAGGACAAGCGCGTCACCGAGCTGGTCTGCGCAACCGATGCAGGACGCGAGGGTGAGCTGATCTTCCGGCTGGTCTACGACAAAGCCGGATGCACCAAGCCCTTCAAGCGTCTGTGGATCAGCTCGTTGGAGGACTCCGCCATCCGCGAAGGCTTCAATCATCTCCGGGACGGCAAGGAATATGACCGTCTCTATGAAGCGGCACTCAGCCGCTCGAAGGCAGACTGGATTGTCGGTATCAACGGCACCCGCCTGTTCACCACGCTCTATCACAAGAAGCTGGTGGTTGGGCGCGTCCAGACGCCGACCCTTGCAATGCTGGTGGAGCGTGACGGGAAAATCTCCACGTTCCAGAAGGAGAAGTATTTCAACGTCCACGTCGGCAAGGGCAATCTGACCGCCGATCTGGAAAAGGTCAAAACCGAAGAGGAAGCAAAAAAGATTGCGGCGGCTTGCGAGAAAAAGCAAGCCGTCGTTTCTTCTCTCAAGCGGGAGACGAAAACCGTCAATCCTCCGAAGCTCTATGATCTGACCACCTTGCAGCGCGAGGCAAACCGATACTACGGCTTCACTGCCCAGCAGACACTCGATCTCGTCCAGACGCTCTACGAAAAGAAGCTCCTGACCTATCCGCGCACGGACAGCCAGTTTATCACGGACGATATGGAGGACACCGCCCGTCAGGTCATTTCTATTGTCTGCCGCCAGCTTCCGCTTTTCTCCGGCGTTTCGGTCACTCCGGACATTTCCCGCGTAACCGACAACAGCAAGGTCACAGATCACCATGCCATTCTCCCGACCGTCCAGCTTGAAAAGCAGGATGTTTCGGCGCTTCCTCAGTCGGAGCAGAAAATCCTCAATCTCATCGGGATGCGCCTTCTGTGTGCGACCGGCGAGAAGCACACCTACGCAGAAACGCAGATCTCGCTCTCCTGCGAGGGCTACGAGTTCAAAACCAAGGGGAAGACCGTCGTTCAAAACGGATGGAAAGCCATCGAAGAGCTGTTCAAGTCCTCCCTCAAGACGAAGGAAAAGGACGATCCCATGAAGTCCCTGCCCGAAGTCCATGAGGGCGATGTTCTGGATGGTGTGTCCGCCAGTGTCACCGAACACTTTACGACACCCCCGAAGCAGTACACGGAAGACACGCTCCTGTCTGCGATGGAGACTGCCGGAAACGATCAGTTCGACGATGACACCGAGAAGAAAGGTCTCGGCACTCCCGCAACCCGCGCCGGTATCATTGAAAAGCTGGTAAAGTCCGGCTTTGCAGAGCGCAAAGGCAAATCCCTCATTCCCACAAAGGACGGCTGCAACCTCGTCTGCGTCCTGCCGGAACAGATCACGTCTCCCGCGATGACGGCGGAATGGGAAAACACGCTTATGGAGATTGAGCGCGGCAATGCGGATGCAGACGCCTTCCTCAGCGGCATTGTCCGGATGACCGGCGATCTCGTGAAAGCCTATCCCTTCCTCTCCGATGCCGAAGCCCAGCGTTTCGGCACGGGCAAGGAGGAAATCGGCAAGTGCCCCCGCTGCGGCTCTCCGGTCTATGTCGGCAAGGGCAACTTCTACTGCTCGAACAAGGACTGCTCCTTCTGCCTGTGGGAAGACAACAAGTTCTTTTCCAGCAAGAAAAAGAAGCTGACCAAGAGGATTGCAAAGGAACTGCTGGACAAGGGCTGCTGTCGAGTGACCGGGCTTTACACACCGAAGAAGCCTCAACTCTATGATGCGGTGATCCGTCTGGATGACAGCGGCGGCAAATACGTCAGCTTCAAGATGGAGTTTGACCGATGACCCGCCCAAAGTATGTTGCTTCATGCAGTGGAGGCAAGGACAGCGTAGCGACGCTCCTGCTGGCTGCACAGCACAATGAGCCGCTGGACGAGGCGGTTTTCAGCGAGGTCATGTTTGATAAGGACACAAGCGGCGAAGTCCCGGAACACCGGGACTTCATTTATGACCGGCTCAAGCCCTTCTGCGAAAAGGAGCTGGGCATCAAGTTCACCATTCTTCATGCAGACAAGACCTACGATGACGTGTTCCACCATGTCATCACCCGCGGACCGCACAAGGGCGAGGTTCGCGGCTTTGCATGGGCTGGTATGTGTGCAGTCAATCGTGACTGCAAAATCCCGCCAGTCCGCAAGTACAATGCCATGCTCTCGCCGGACACCGTGAGCTATGTCGGCATAGCAGAAGACGAACCCAAACGCCTTGCGCGTTTGGACGGAGTGAAGAAGGTCAGTCTGCTTGCAAAATACGGCATGACCGAAGCGGATGCCTACAAGCTCTGTCAGGAACACGGTTTGCTTTCCCCAATCTACGCTCACTGCCGAAGAAACGGCTGCTGGTTCTGTCCCAACGCCAGTGACTCGGAGCTGCTGCACATGGTCACAAAGCACCCGGATATGTTTGACAGACTGATTGAATGGGAGAAGGAGGATAACATCTTTCATCGTCGGCTGACACGCAGAGAAACCCCGTCTGAGGTAAAGGCTCGTTTATTGAGCAAATCCCAGACGGGGTTTTCTTCTCCCCGAAGCAAATACGAAATGGAGGTTTGATATGGCTGAAAACAAAAATGCACAGCAAGTCCGCGAAATCACGGACAAGCTGGAACAGGGCATCAAGGAGCTTTTTGAATCCGAGCGGTTCAAGGAATATCTCCGCACGATGTCCAAGTTCTACAACTATTCCTTCAACAACACGCTGCTCATTGCGATGCAGAAGCCGGAGGCAACCTATGTTGCCGGTTATACCTCGTGGCAGCGCAACTTTGACCGTCAGGTCATGAAGGGCGAAAAAGGCATCAAGATTCTTGCACCCGCGCCGTACAAGGCGCAGGAAGAACGTGAGAAGATTGACCCCGTAACGCAGAAGCCGGTGATCGGCGCAGATGGGAAGGCTGTCACGGAAACGGTTGAGGTCCTGCGTCCTGCCTTCAAGGTGGTAAGTGTCTTTGATGTTTCCCAGACGGACGGCAAAGAGCTTCCGGACATTATCGTCGATGAGCTGAAAGGCACCGTCGAAAACTACGAGGCGTTCTTCGACGCGCTCAGGCAGGAATCTCCCGTCCCCATTTCCTTTGAGGACATTCCGGGCGGTGCAAAGGGATTCTTCTCGCCGATTGAAAGCCGCATTGCCATTCAGGAGGGCATGAGCGAAATCCAGACGGTCAAGACTGCCATTCACGAGATCGCCCACGCGAAGCTCCACGCCGTCAAGCCAGATGAGAAAGCCGCGCCAGAAGATAAGAAGGATCGGCACACCAAGGAGGTTGAAGCGGAAAGCGTTGCCTACACCGTCTGCCAACGGTACGGCATTGAAACCTCGGACTACTCCTTCGGTTACATCGCCGGTTGGTCATCCGGCAAGGAAACCAAGGAACTGAAAAGCTCTCTGGACACCATCCGCAAGACGGCGGCTGAGATGATCGAGGGCATTGACGCCAAGCTCAAGGTGCTGCTGGCAGAGAAAGCACAGTCCGCAGAGAAGGAAGCCGAAGCGCCCGCAGAACCGATGCCGGAAGTCCCCATTTACCACGAGACGGCGAATTACGCCTATGAAGCCGGTGAGCTGGAGTCATATCGTGCTTCTCTCGCTGCAAACGTGGAATGCCACCGTGCGATTGAGGCGGCAATCACCGCCAACTACGGAGATAACCGGCTGGATGCGGATGCCGCCGTGAAAAGCGTCCTTGAGCAGTTCTCTCCGGAGCGCGTCCGGTATGTCCTCGCAAACACCATTCAGCAGAAAGACTTTGACGGGCGCATTCCCCAGCCCCTCAAGGAATGGGCGAAGACCGTTGATGTCTGCCCGGAGAATGCCTCCCGCTTCCTTGTGGATAAACCCAATCCCGGACTGACGGCACTTTTCGTGGATGCGTTCCGTCAGCAGACCGAAGCTCAAAAGGGAGTCATGCCTGAGAAAGCAGCGGAAAGAGACCCGGAGGTCGTTGCATGGGAGAATGATGAGATTACCTCTATTGAGGTAAAAACCGTGGAGGTCAAGTCTCCCTTTGCTCCCTTGCCGGAGGAAGCAGCGAAAGCACCGAAGGCACACCGTCTGACTGCGGAAGAGAAGGAAATCAAAGCCGCAGTCATGGACACGCTCAAGGGGCAGATTGCCTATAACAATGACGGTATGCGGGCGTCCTATCGCGCCTCTAACCATTCCTTCAATCTGCTGGCACGGAACGGCGTCAGGATCGAGGGCAACACGGTCACGCAGAACGGTGAGCCGCTGTTCAAAATCCATCGCCGTCATGCGGCGCGGAAAACACAGGGCTGCTATCGTGAGCTGATGCCGACGCTGGAATACGTCAAGCAGGAGCAGAAGCAGGAAAAGCCCTCCATCCGCGATCAGCTCAAAGCTGCCGCGAAAACGAAGCCGGAGAAGAAGTCTCCGGTCAAATCCAAAACGCACGACATGGAGTTGTGAGAAAGGAGAAGCATGAAGAAATACACAGATATTGACATCGTTGCGGAGCTGCAGAAGCTCGTGGACAGTCATGTAGACAGCTACAAGGAAGACTTCGACATCGACAAGCGCGTCATCCGCCGCGCCGCCGAAAGCCAGAATCCCGAAGACAAAACGCTGATGTGGTTCTGCCGTCCGCATGGAACGCACTGCCTCAATGAAAATCAAGTCTTTATTCAGGGAACGCGAGATCACAACACCTTCCGTTTCTATGCGGAACAGACCTACGACGAGTGCATTGCCCGTGTCATTATCCCGAAAACCCTCAAGCACGGCAAGGTCTTCGGAGATGTCTTTGAGATCAACTACCGGGAACAGGCGGCAAATGTGGCGCAGAACTCGGTTGCGCCGGATCATGACCGGCTGACCTTCGCAGATGGCTTTGTGCTGGATGCGCCCTGCCGCAGCAGCTTCGATGCAACAATGGCTCTGGTCGGTGAGCATGGCGGCGTCAAAACCCACCAGACGCTCCCGAAGGACGCGGATGCTCTGACGGAAGTGCTGTCCAAACAGAAAAGCCGCCGTGACAGACTGCCGGATGCAGAAAGGACAGAGGCGCTTTCACCTCTGCCCGTCGCAGAACTCCGCAAATATGAGGCAGTCAAAAAGGCTCATCCGGACGCGCTGGTCTGCTTTGCCCAGAATGGCTATTTTGAGCTGTACGGCAAGGACGCGGAAAAAGCCGCACCCTTGCTCGGCACAAAGCTCCTTGAGAAGAAGGTACGCGGCAAGCCCTCCATGCCGGTGACCGGCTTCCGTGAAGCCGCGTGGGTAGCCGGTTCTCACAAGCTCTGGAAGTCCGGCGCAGATGTCTTTCTCAGCAAGGACGGCGAGACCTTCAAGGAACTCAAAGCCGCAGATTACATTCCTGTCGGCGCGACGCTGAATGTTGATGGCATCAAGTGCAGAATCGACGCGGTTGATTTTGCCGCCGATGAAGTCCGGCTGACGAATATCGAGGACAAGAACCGCCCCATTCGCTTTTCTGAAAGCATCCAGTATGTCCGATCCTATGTGGAAGACGCCGGGACTGCCATCTACGACACCATCCCGAAGAAGCCCGCTGCCCGTGAATCCATCCGCGACAAGCTGAAATCCGCACAGAAGGCACAGCCGACCCACACGCCGAAACCGCAGAAATCGAAAGGAAAGGATATGGTACTCTGATATGAAAAACTTTACCGTGGAAGAAATCAACCTGATGTGCTGCTTCAACACGTCCAGCCGGAAGCGGCTGATCGACGATATGAAGAACGTCACCCTGAACGACATGGACGGCGAGATCGCAGAGCTGATGTATAAGACCGTCCGGAAGCTCGAAGCCATGACCGACGCGGAGTTTGAGGAACTGTATATCATGCCGGACGGCATGGTGGATGACTGAAAGGAGGATGCCTATGCCCGTATTAGACGGTGATTTTGAAGCCTTCGTCACAAACCTTGGCAAGTACAACGAGGGTATGCTGGTCGGTGAGTGGGTAAAGCTGCCCACCACCGAGGAAGAGATGCAGAAGGTCTTTGAGCGCATCGGGATCGGCAAGCAGGATGAGTTCGGTCAGCCCTACGAAGAGTGGTTTATCACTGACTACGAATGCCCGATCTACGGTGTTCAGAAGATGCTTGGCGAGTACGAGAGCCTTGATAAGCTCAACTACCTTGCCGCTTTGATTGACGAGCTTTCCCTGAGCGATCAGGAAAAGCTCGTTGCCATTATGGAGGCTGGCTGCGATGAGGTCAGCGACATCGACGATCTCATCAACCTGACGTTCAATCTGGACTGCTACGACATCATGCCCGGTATCAACGACGAATCCGATCTCGGCTACTATTACGCCCACGAAGCCGGTATCTACTCCGAAAAAGATCTCGGTCCTCTGGCAAATTACATCGACTATGAACGCTATGGGCGTGACATTGCGATGGATGAGCAGGGACGCTTCACCGATGAGGGCTATGTCCGTGTCGCAAGCGAGAGGTGGGACAGGCAGTTTGACGGTGAGATTGATGATATTCCCGACGAATACCGGATCACCGGCTCAGGGGAAGCCGTCGAGCGTGACAGCACCATCGCCGTTCTCATCGTTGAGCCGGGAAAGGAGCCTTATGTGAAGGAGATTGACTCGGATCTCAAGTCCTTGCAGCATGAGGTCGGCGGCTGCATCGAGGCGATTTATCCCTACGAAGACCCGGTTGCCTTAGTCTGCAATGAGGAAGGCAAGCTGGAAGGTCTGCCCCTGAACCGCGCTCTGCGTGATGAGGACGGTGACATCTACGACGTTGTTGCCGGAACATTCATGGTAGTCGGCTTGACGGATGACAGCTTCGGTTCTCTGACCGTAGAGCAGATGCAGAAGTTCTCCGACCTCTTCAAAGTTCCGGAGCAGTTTGTTAAGTTGGGCGATAAGATTGTTGCGATCCCCATGATCTCGAAGGAGCAGCAGAAGCAGGAAGCTACCGAGCAGAAGGACTTTGAGATGAATGCCGATACCTCCGGTCTGGCAGTTGCCGGTCGCATCGGGACGTGGCACACCATTGACCAGCACGAGGTCGGCGGTCACAGCTTTTACCTGATGGAGCATGACGCCTACGGCGATGAGGCTGCCTGCATCATTGTCGATGAGCGCGGCAAGCTCGTCCTTGATGATGTCTACAACGGCTTTGACGATGACACGCTCCGCCTTCTCGACCTTGAGGTCAAGGAAGTGCCGGAAATGCCCGATCCCGCGCTCTCCGTTCAGGATATGAAGGACTACGGCTACGCATGGGCTGGTGTTCTTCCCGCCGGTCAGGAGGTGGCTGAGAAGGCTTTAGAGATGGGCTGCGAGGTTTACCGTCTCTATTCCGATAACACCGAGGGCTTGTGCGTAGATGCCAAAGAGATTGCCGATCATGCGGCAAAGGGCGGAATGCTCGGTATCAGCAAGGAGAGCTGGATGGCGGCACTTGAGAAGGAAAACTACCTCAAGGCGGCAGAGATGTCGATGGAGGATGACTACGGCATGATTGATGGGATCATCAACAACGGTCCGAAGGAAGACAAGACCCTTGATGCCAAAGCCCCCGAAAGGGGCGAAAAGTCCTCCATCATGGACAGGCTCAAGTCTGCAAAGGCTGAAAAGCAGAAGGAATGCTGCCCTCCCCAAAAACACAAAGGAGAGATTGAACTGTGAGCAGAAGTCAGAAATGGCGGCAGGAGTGGTCGTTCTTCATCGGGGACAGCGGACGCCGGAAGTATAACCGCTTCTGCGTCCGCTGCGTCCATAGCTGCAAGCAGAGCTTCCGTGCGGATCTCATCGCCTGTCCGCACTTCTCCCGCAAGGCATCGCAGTGTAGACAGTTAGGGGTCGAAAAAGCCTGTGATAGCAAGCCTCAGAGCGGCGAAAATTGACCAACCTAAGTGATTGTATTCCCTGCGCAGTTTCTTCTTTAGAGCGGAAATAAGTGTTGATTTCGGCACTTGTTTGAATGCTCGGAAAACGAACCATGAGCCTCTGTCGATGCCCGTTAGGGTGTCGGCAGAGGCTCTTTTTTTATGACATATTCAAAATAGCGGACAGCAGCTCTTGAACCTGCTGCCGGTATTCTGGCTTTATATCCGAAATACGTCTGGCAAGCGCAAGGGCTTCCGCTTCTGGCTCATCGGTCCCAAAGATAATTCGGTCTGCGCTGACGCCCAGCAAACGGCAAAGACGCTGCAAGGCTTCAAGAGAGATACCGGAAGCACCACGCTCAATAGCACTCAGGTGATTCGGCGTCATGCCAAGCATTTCTGAGAGCGTGTCCTGCGTATAGCCCGCCTGTTCTCTTGCCACTTGAATATTGCCGCCGATTTCAATATTGATGTCCTTCTTCTCTCGCATAGCCTCACCACCTTTGCATTTAGTGTACCTAACGGCGGTGTCATTATCCACGGTACGCCGTCGTTGATTTTACTAACGACAATGCGTTGACTGTCCGTGATGAGGGTGATAGAATGGAGTTACCTACCAAAAGAGTGAAAGAAGGGGTGTCATGTCGCGCATTATTGAGTTTAGAAAGTCTGCTCAAAAAGCTGAAAAGCAATCCGTTCAAGGCAAGACTTGTGCGTTTACCGGTCATAGACCACAGAGTCTTCCGTTCGGCTTTGATGAATCCGATAAGCGTTGTACTTCTTTGAAGTCTGTTATGCGGGATCAGATTGTAGCACTCATCGAGAACGAGGGCGTCACGCATTTTATTACCGGCATGGCTCTTGGCGTCGATATGTACGCTGCGGAAATTGTACTCGATTTGAAATCAAAATACCCTCACATTACTCTGGAAAGCGCAATCCCTTGTGAGACACAAGCGATCAAATGGTCTGTGGCTTCACGGGAACGGTATTATAATATCGCGGCAAAGTGTGACAAGGAGACCATGCTGCAACGGGAGTACACGCCGGACTGCATGGACAAGAGAAATCGGTACATGGTCGATCACGCCGATTATATTCTCGCAGTATGGAATGGATGCCCCAGCGGTACCGGGAACACCGTGAGATATGCCCACAAAAAGGGCAAATCTATCATCGTTATCAATCCGGTTTCCCTTGATGTCACGCGGGAATAAGGCAAAAATCCCACTCCTGAATCAAGCGTTGTGAAAACCGTGAAGTATTTCCCGATAGTGAATACACATTGCACTACTCGGTGATTATTGGAAACGTGTACGGCGTATGCTGCCCAGTGAACATCTCCACGGAACACATCGAATTTTCACGGCTTCGTAAAACGGAAAGTGTCACCTTATGAACAGTCACTTGCCGAGAGAAAAATAAATCGCTGGAAACGGGAACGCCCCCGGCACTGTGCGTCTGGCACAGTGTCGGGGGCGTTTTTCCGTGTCTTAGTTATGAGCCAGTTCATTTAGGAGCAGCTTTCGATAGTCCACATCCAAGACGCAGCGATGGAAGTCCATCAGACGGTGTTCGTCGAACAGCTTTTCACAGAGCTTGGTCAGCGGATGATTCATCAGCTTTGCAGAAATGCCAGTCTCGTTGAAAAACCTTGCCCATGTGAAGACCTCTTCTAAATCCTCCTGCCCAAGCGTGGCAGGAATGATGGCGTTGCAGAGACGGACAATGGGGCTGTCCGCAAATCGCTCTGCGACTTCCTCCGGTGTGCATTCATAGCGGTCACAGTCAAAGGAAAGCGCATCCTCAATTTTAAGATAATTTTCGGTTTCATCCCGCGTCAAGGTTATGGTGTAGTCTCCCATACCGGACGGCACATCAATATTCTCCATGACATCAAGCTCGTAACGGGAGCCGCCGATGATCGCCTCAAAGGAGAAGGACTGACAGATTACTGCTGGGTTCTTGTCTATCTTGTCCTCATTCAGAAAGGACAGCGGATTGTACTCTGTTAGTTCCCAGTCGATTTTTCCTCTCTCTGTTTGCTCGGCAATCTGCTGGATCAGATGTTGTTCTTCTTCGTGCAGATTTTCATTGTACAGCATGATACACCTCCGTTTTCTGATTGTCGTTTTTTTGGGGGGCTGCTCTATGTTTCCGAAGAGACTGCCGTTTGTATCATCATTCCTTGGCTGAGGGCAGACCTTCGTAAAACTTCCTAAGTTCGCCCAAACTGCTTGTCCGATTTTTGATAGGCAGGGAGTCCCATGTAATGTCATGATAGCGTTCCGGCGGCTCATCTCGCAGTCTTCGGTCGATGATGCAGACAATGCCGGTGTCTGTGAAATTGCGGATCAATCGCCCGATGCCTTGCTTGAGCTTGATAATCATTTCGGGAACGCGAACATCCATCAGAGCATCCTTAGCAACGGAACACTTATACTCGATAATCGGATCGGGGACAGGGAACGGAAGCCGGAAAATGATGACATTGGAAAGGCTTTTTCCTTCAATGCTGATACCTTCCCAATATGCACCCGTCCCCAGAAGCACGGAGTTCGTATCTTCCTTAAACTCATTCAGCACCTTGTCCTGCGACGATCCCGGCTGCTGCATCAAGATTTTGTACGGAAGATTTTTCTCACTGAGAATGGAGTAGACCTCTTCCATGTCGGTCTTTGCCGTAAACAGCACGAGTGCCTTTCCGTTGGAAATGCTCAGGATCTCAAGCAGTCGCTCCACACCCTTTTCAATGAAGGCTTCATGTTCTCTGGTCGGGTGCGGGAGATCGTCGCAATAGTAGATCATGGCGTGTTCATCGTATGGATATGGGGAAGGCTTTGGCTCGGATAAGCAGCCGCGGTCACCAGCGGGAAAGCCGGTATTGCTGATAAAGTAAGAATACTGTTCTTCCAGAGACCCGCTCGTAGCGTTCGTCAGCGTGGCAGAGGTCAAGATGGTTCTTTCATCACCATTGAAGTATAGGCGGCTCACAATTTCTTTTGTGTTTTTAGGGCAATAGACGAGTTCCGTGTTGCTGCCGTGCTGCTCAATCCAGATCAGCATATCGTCTATCTGGTCAAGAAGCTCTGAAAGGGACTCGCTGACGGCATCCAGATCATCAGAGGCAGCAAAGGAACGGTTGTTTCTGAAATCCATGCTGGAATAAATCTGAATACTGGACGAAAGGTTGTGTATGGCGGCGTTCATCTCGGTAAGCAGTTCAATCGCACTGCCATTGTTGTCGAAGAAAAAGCGGTCAGCGTAGCGCATATCCTGTTCTGCCTCGTTGATCTGCTTTTGGACTTGTGCTTTCAGGCAGTTATAGAAGGCGATGATTGCGCTCTCTGCCTCTCGCTTTTCACCTGACACACTGCTCTGGTCAAAGGATCGCAGCTCATAGAATGCGCTCTTAATCATTCCAAAGAGCATACCTTGCCCGGAACGCTCCGTTGTGGCACTCCGCACCTTATCATCCAAGTTGTGTGCTTCATCCACGACAAGCAGATCAGCGGCGGCGTTAATCAGCCCTTCCTGACCGCGCCGGAGTTTCATGAGATGCTGGGTTAAAAAATCCTGATTGCACAGTACCACTCCATCCGTAAACTTTAATGCTGCGCGGACTTTGTAATACTTGCACTTCTTTTCACAGGAGCCACAATTCTTCATGCTGACCCGCTGCACGTTTACCTTGTCCCAGACTCCTTGCGGCAAAACCTCCGGGAAATCCTTGCGTTCCTCATACCCTTGCTTGATTCCTTCTTTGATCGCGTCCGGTGGGTCTGCTTTCGGGTCACACATATACTCATCTGCGCGTTTGTTGCAGAGATAATGGGTCTGTCCTTTTGCGAGGATAACATCTCTGTTCAGCCCAAGAAGGGGCATTACCGCGTGGACATCGCGCCAGAGCTGTTCTTGAAGCGCAATGGTCGAGGTTGCGATGATAACCGGCTTGTTCATGCGTTTGCTGTACAGCAGCACCGGCACAAGATAGCCAAAGGACTTTCCAATGCCCACGCCAGCTTCAATCGCAAAATGCTGATCGTTTATGAGGGCGTCCACAATCTCAAAGGACATATCCTGCTGCCCTTCACGCATTTCCAAGCCATGCTGCGGGGCTTCATCCCAAAAGAAGGTGCTGACTTGCTCACTCATGGAGTACAGCTCTGCTTTTCTGCGCTTTTTCCGTTCCTCCGATGTATTGAATCCAAAATAGAATCTGTTGTCCATCCACATTCCTCCCGGAATAGAAACCAAGGCTATCCGCGTTTCAGCTCAATGCTGACGTTTCCGTTCTCGTCGATGGTCAGCGTCATGTGCCTGATGTGCTTCTCATAGAACTGCCGCCGCTCTGCGGGAGACATTTCGATCCTCGTGTTTCGCAGAGCTGCATCAAACATATCGTTGACATTCAGGTGAACGGAGTTGTCAATCCAGCGGTACATCTCCTTGAACAGTGCGTTTTTCTTGATGTCCTCGCTGTTGCCGGAGTAGAAGTCATCCAGATAGCAGTAGAATATCCCGGATTCTGCAAGTGCTGCCTTCATATCCGGTCCGCATTTTTCCCGCTCAATCATGACAAGAAATCTGGCGTCCGGCAATGAAGAGATAAGCCCCCAGTAGTCGGAATCGCTTGAGACAATGACGAAGGAATCCACTTGCTTCTGGTAGTGTTCCTGACAGGCTCTTGCGGTGAGCTTGATGTCTACCAGTGATTTGTTCTGCTTGATCCGCTCAATCATGATATGTTCAACGGGGATGCGGGTGTAGTTTTCAAGAATCCGCCATGCCGTAGCGGTGTGTACGTCATCAAAGAGAATGATCGCCGTAATTTTCTGCATGACTTCATAATCAAGGTTTTTGAGCGTGGCGCACAGCTTGTACGGGTCGGAGTTTTCGCAGTCCACTACCAATACGGTTTTCTCGCTGTCATCTATGAAATCGTAGATATTGTTTTTTACAAAAGCCCCTGCATCGGAGACTTTACTGTATTCCGTGAAGGCGTCGCAATGCCATTGATAAAGCAGGGTAGCAAACTTCTTGTCATTATAGAGGACATTGCCCTCGTCCATCGGTACCCAGTTGATGTACATTTGATAGGGGTAGTAGGAGAGACTTGCGTAATAGATGTCCGCAGCATCTTTCGTTCCGTCCTCTGTCAAGCCGTTTGGCATAATGAACAGCTCTTTTATGTACGCCCAGTTAATCCAGATTGGAAAGAGGCTTTTGCAGTTGTTAATGCGGTCTGAAATCAGCCGGTTGATCTCGATAATGTGGTGGCAGAGCTTTGTACTCGACTTTTTAATAAAGCTGATTCCGTCATTTGAAAGCTGCTGCATACTGGACATTGGAAGGATCTCAGGCATCGAAAGAAGCCCACGGTATTCCATCCGCATGATGTCATTTATTTTCCGGTAATTGCGCTCAATGGCGGTGCGGATAATACATAGATTACGAATGATGCGGGCATTTTTATCCTGCTCAAGCCGGTTGTATATCTCTATCTTCGGCGGCTCGTGTTCATTTTGAAAAATACGGAGTGGGACGCCGATCAGATATGCTACCTTTGACACAAGCTCATAGGTGCTGTCTTTATAAGCAATCTGCTCTCCGGCATATTCGACGCCATTCAACATGACTGAATTGCCCATGATCTACTCCTTTCGATGGAACGTGGGTTATTGAGCGTACTTTTTGAAGTTTTCAGCTTGTTCCAGAACCTCCTTGTAGACATCGTCAATGGTTACGGGGGGATAGTCAAATTCATCCAGTAGCAGTATGAGGTCAACTTGCAGATTTGCCTTAATGTCATCACGGGTAGACCAGTCGGTGTATTTAGCTTTGTCATCGACAATAATCTTAATCCGCTTTGACAATTCAATCATCTTATCGTCCGGGTACTCGAACTCATACTTCTTGGCAACCGCCTTGAGAATGTCATAAAAGGCTTTTTCCTCGTAGTCAATTCCCATGCCCTTGAAGGAGTCTTTTTCCTTTTTGAGTTCTTCAAGGAGCTTCGCAAGCTGCTCCGCCACATCGTCAAGAACTTCGTTAGCAAAAGCCTCATCACGACGGCGATTGTTGTACTCATCAACAACCCGCTTGAGGCGGTCTGAGAACTCCATGCCCATAATGCGGTTGACTTTTTTATACTCATCAATCGCTTGAGAAAGAAGCCTCTGCAACACCTTTATCTTTGTGTTTGGAAGTTGGATTGCATTGATCTTATCCAGATACTCGTCACTGAAAATATCAACAGAGATGTGCTTTCCCGTCTCAAACAGTTCCTCTATACCATCAGATTGAATTGCACCTTCAAGAAGTTCACGGACACGGGCATTCATTTGTGAAATGTCAGGGGCATCACCCTTTGTGAGTTTGAAAAGAATAGAGCGCACAGCACAATAGAAGTGCAGATAATCCTTTTCTTTATCAGAGATAGCCTCACTTGAACTGCATAGGTTGAACGCTTGTTTCATACGTTTGACTGCCGCCATAAAGCGAGTTTCTAAATCTTCCGTGAGCTGTACATACTCAACAGCCCGATTGAGGCAAGCAAGCTGCTCTTTCGGTGAGCCGTTGAAGTAATCCGTGCTATTGAAGTTGTGGAACATTTGAGCCAAGACATCGAGCTGGTCTTTAACAATCGTGATAGACTGCTCGACACCTTCAAACTCATCGCTCTCAAAGTTGGTGTATTTCTTGAGGGCGAGATTCATGTTTTTCTTAATGCCGATGTAGTCCACGATCAAGCCCTTGTCCTTGCCGGTATAGACGCGGTTGACGCGGGAAATTGTCTGGATAAGGCTGTGCTGCTGGATGGGCTTGTCGATGTAGATTGTGTCAAGTGCCGGTACGTCGAAGCCGGTAAGCCACATATCAACAACGATGGCAATTTTGAAGTTTGATTTAATGTTCTTAAACTGACGGTCAAACTCCTTGCGATCATCCTTCGTTCCCAGCAATTCATAAAGCTCCGGCTCATCATCTTTATTTCGTGTCATGATGAGCTTGATCTTCTCGATGGGTTTGAGTTCCTTTTTCTCTTTTTCCGTCAGTTGAACCCCGTCAGGGCAAACCTTTTTCTCTGCCCATTCCGGTCTCATTCCAACTATAATCTGATAAAAAGCGTATGCAATCTTGCGATTAGAGCAGACAAACATTGCTTTTCCTGCGACCGTAGCTCCTTCGGCAACGCGGGTCTCATAGTGGTTAATGAAGTCCTCCGCAACTGCGTGAAGTCGGTCAGGATCACCGATGATCGCGTCAATGTGAGCAACAGCTTTTTGACTTTCTTCAATTTGATGTTCGTTTGCACCTTCAACAGCGCAGCGGTCATAATAGTCTTCAATCTCTCGAACCTTCGCCTGGTCAAGCGTAACCCGTGCAGCGCGTCCGTCGTAGACAAGGTTGACTGTGATACCGTCTTTGACCGCCTCTGTCATTGTGTAGGCATCGACAACCGGACCGAAGACTTCAATCGTACCGTCCACGGGCGTACCAGTGAAACCGACATAGGTTGCATTAGGGAGAGAATCATGCAGGTACTTTGCAAACCCATAGCTTCGCTCTACACCTTCAGAAGTGACCTTGACTTTCTGATCGAGGTTTATCTGACTACGGTGTGCCTCATCGGATATACAGATCACATTCGCTCTATCCGTCAGAAGCTCCAAGTCCTCGGTGAACTTTTGGATGGTGGTCATGTACACCCCGCCGCTTGTCCTGCCTTGAAGTTCCTGACGCAGCTTTTCGCGGGAATCAATGCTCACGACGGTTTCGTCACCAATGTACTTCTTAGATGCTACAAACTGCTTTGAGAGCTGGTCATCCAAATCCGTTCGGTCGGTAATAATCAGGATTGTAGGGCTATGGAAGAAGGTACTCTTCATAAGCATTCTTGTGAGGAAGAGCATAGTATAGCTTTTTCCGCAGCCTGTCGCGCCGAAGTATGTGCCGCCCTTGCCGTCCCCCTCCGGTCTGAGATGTGCCTTGATATTCTCAAACAGCTTGACCGCAGCAAAATACTGAGGATAGCGGCAGACGATTTTGAGGTCTTTGTCCGAGCTATCAGGGAAATAGACAAAATCCTTGATGACTGCCAAAAGCCGTTCTTTGCGGAACAGTCCGCTCACCATAGTTACAAGGGAATTGATGCCGTCCAATTCCTTATCGTCAGCTTCAATCTTTCTCCACGCATAGAAGAAGTCATACGGGGAGAAGAAGGAACCGTATTTATTATTTGCACCATCGCTTATGACGATGAAGGCGTTATACTTGAAGAGTTCAGGAATATCACGGCGATAACGCACGGTAAGCTGAGTATAGGCGTCCATGATCGTTGTGTTTTCTTTGACTGCGCTCTTGAACTCAAGCACAACAACTGGAATGCCGTTGATGAATACAATCCCGTCCGGTATGCGTAGCTGGTTGTTGATGCCTTCAATTTCAAATTGGTTGACGATCTTGAACACATTTTTCTCTGGCTCATCAAAGTCAATCAACTCAATGTAAAGGTCTTTCTTTGTGTGATCTTCGCGGTTGAAGATGAAGCCGTCACAAACCATTTTGCAGACTGCTTTGTTTGCTTCGTAGATCGTGCCGGAAATAGACCTCAGGCGAAGGATAATGCTATCAACCTCGCTTGCGGTAAGACCCTCTGCGGCATACCTGTTCAGGAGGTATTTCCGCAGATCGTCGATAAGCAGAACCTCAGAGCGTTCGCGGTGAATCTGCTCACCATTCAAATAGATATAACCTTCATCCTGAAACAACTCCATGATGGACATTTCAAGAGAATGCTCATTGAAGTTCGCCATTATCATTTCCCCCTAACTGTCTTCGCATTTCTTCTTCAAATGCTTTTTCGCTTTGCTGGAAGTCGTATTCCCGATACTTCAATCCTAAGCGTGTCAGCATGAGTGTTCCTTCCCAGTCATCTATATTTGAGTATTGCTTTGCGCGGTTTACATCTGTGAGAATACCAAGAATCAAGCCCGTACAATCAAGCGCAAAGTCTATCATTTCCTGAACGTCCGGATAGGAAATAGGGTAACGATCCGGAAGGTTCTCACTGTTCACGATGCGCTGCTCATCGTTGTGGGCATAGAGTTTGTTTCTCTGCATTCGGATGTTATCTCTCTTTTTGCTCAGTCCGTTGAAACGTTTCTGATATAGATCCAAAAACTCCGGGAAAGTTAAATCCACCCGAACAGGAACATTGTCCGCATCAGGAATATCAAACGCTGCAAAGAGTTTTCTATCTGCCTCAACCCGGTTCTTAAAGAAGCATTCCTCTTGTGGCTTGAGTTGGTGCTGATATGGGACCGGGTAGGAAAAGGTTGTTCCGTCATGATCCACCGTCAAAGTTTCTCTGTACTTTGGGAAAAGGTCTTGGTTTTCCTCGCATTTAGCAAGGAGGGTCCCAATGGACACGACACCATTCGAGCTATCATACAGTTTGGCAATCTCCATGAAACAGGCTTTCATCAGGGCATCATAGACTGTATGGTAGAATGCTGGCGAAACCTTCATCTCTTCGGCATAATTATGTTGGTTCTTCCGATACTGCTGCATGATCAGGTAGTAGGCTTTTGCGTCGAAAGCTCCCTGGTGAAGTTCTTCGGCAATTCTGATCAATGTTTCCTTGTCCATTTTCGTCCCTCCCTTCGTAGGAAAATGATAATTTAGCGGCTTGATAACAGAGTCAATAAAGCATTTTGCAAGTCAAGAAGCTGTTGTATTTCATTGGTATTTGCAAGAATTTGAGTAAAAAGAGGTTTTACGCGCTTTTCAAATAGAATTGCGTCTTTCAAATTAGGTTCAAATACTTTTTCCATTTCAAAATCTCGTGTTACCAATGCACTAAAAACAGCTCCCGATGCTTTTTTCTTCATTGTTGCTATTACATATCGGGTAAAAGAGAATACGAATAAAGCTGGGAAGTCATTCTTTCCCTTCAAAGCATAACACGATTGATTCATCGCCATAGGTACACCTGCTAAAGCTAAATTACCGACAGTTCCACGACAGGTAACGAATGTTGTATATGGTGGATATAATCGACTTGAGCAGTTGTTTAACCCCTCATTGGTCAAATGCTTTTCGGTACCAATACAAAATGGAGAATGTGAAATATCTTTAGGCGTAAAGAAAAGAATGTTACCGTTCCAAAAACTATCTTCATCTGTCTTAGGAGTTCCACCACCCATAAGTTGTACAATATCCGTGAAAGATATTGTGGCAGCCGGATTATTTTCTAAGAACACCTTGAAGAAAATTGTATCAGTGATGTCTATTAAATTATCATTTTCCGCTCTCTTCAAAGCAATGCGGTCGGTAATTGCACGGTAGGACTCGACGATCTCACATTGTCTCGCATAGGAGGGAACAGGGAGCTTTATACGGCAAAGATCTTCCCATGTAATTCCGCCTCGAACACTGCCGTCCGTCATGAACCAGCACTCACGGTCAAACTCCGGTCTACGAAACCACATCATCAAATACTCTTCATTTAAGACATCGCGGTCAATAATCTCAAACATGAAATACGCCGGAGAAACTATTGCGGGGCTGTCTTTCTCATAGAGCGCAATCGGAAGACGTTCATCGCGCCCAACGTGCATTGGGTTACAGGCAAACAATCCCTTGCTGATTAGCTTATACCGGCTCAAATCTGTGCCAATTACATTTGCGACGGAAGGCATAAACTCTTTGTCGATGCTTATGCCAAGAACAGTGCTGGTGACTTCCTCAGAGTTCCGATAATCAACAAGCTGAATATGTTTACCAATGGGTTCATAATTCGATTTCATAGCCCAGCTCCTTAAACACGGTCAACAGGTCAGCCTTCGACTTCTCTTCTGCAACAAGCAGATCACGAAGCTCATTTTGCAGTGTCTTCATTTTCGTATCAAAGTCGATGTTCTCATCACGGTTTACAAACTCGATGTAACGGCTCGGAACAAGGGTAAAGCCCTTTTCTGCAACCTCATTGAAGGATGCGCTGTAACAAAATTCAGGCACATTCTGATAAGTTTCTTCATAACCTTCCTGCTGCCATGCGTGGTAGACGCTCGTGACCTTCGCACGGTCTTCTTCTGTCAGTTCAATGTACTTCTTTTCATAGGGGCTTCCCATTTGCCGCAAGTCCATGAAAAGGATCTCACGCTCACGGTTACGGAAGCGTTTTACCTCACCGTTTTCTTCAACCACACGAGCCTTTTTATTCTTATTCAGAATCCAAAGCGTGACGCTGATGTCGGTGGTATAGAAGAGGTTGCGGGGAAGGATGATGATTGCTTCGACGAGATTGTTCTCGATGAGCTGACGGCGGATTTTTAACTCTGTACCGTCGTCAGATAGTGCGCCGTTTGCAAGCAGGAAACCGGCAACGCCGTTCTGAGAGAGCTTTGAAACGATATTCAGAATCCAGCCATAGTTCGCGTTACTCGTGGGCGGAACTTCATAGCCGTCCCAGCGCGGATCATCAATCAGCTCATTATCACCACGCCATTCTTTCTGATTAAAAGGCGGGTTTGCCATAATGTAATCTGCCTTGAGGTCCTTGTGCTGGTCATTGGTGAATGTGTTCGCTGCCATTTCTCCGAGGTTTGCAGAGATGCCGCGAATAGCCAGATTCATTTTGCACAGCTTGTACGTCGTGTTTGTATATTCCTGACCATAGATAGAGACCTTCTTCTTGTTGCCGTGATGTGCCTCCACGAACTTCATTGACTGCACGAACATACCGCCAGAACCGCAGCAAGGGTCATAGAGAATACCGTCATACGGCTCGATCATTTCCGCAATCAAATTGACAATGCACTTCGGCGTATAGAACTCGCCCTTACCTTTGCCTTCTGCAAGTGCAAACTTACTCAGGAAGTATTCGTAGACTCGTCCGATAATGTCATTCTCTTTATCGCCGGTGTTGATCTTATCAATCTCGTCCAGCAGTGATGCCAGCTTTGCTGTGTCGATGTGAAGACGTGAGTAGTAGTTGTCCGGCAGTGCGCCTTTCAGTGCGGGATTCGCTTTCTCAATCGTATAGAGGGCGGTGTCGATTTTCAGCGCAATGTCATCCTGTTTTGCATTCTCCATGATGAAAGACCAACGGCTGATCTCAGGCAGGAAGAACACGTTGTCCTTCGTATAGAAGACAACATTGTCAACAAACTTCTCACCGTATTTTTCAGAAATAGCTTTCCTTTGTGCCTCGAACTTATCGCTGGCAAACTTCAAGAAGAAAAGGCTGAGAACGACGTGTTTGTATTCTGCTGGTTCAACAGAACCACGGAGTTTATCTGCGGACTTCCACAGAGCTTCCTCCATAGAAATCTCCTTCTTCGGTGACGATGCGGCTCGTGCCATATCAAAATCCTCCCTGTGTATTTATCTAACCTATTTTACAAAAAGAGCTGTACGAAAAACCGGACTCAGTTCTTGTCCGTTCGCACAGCCTCACATATATCTCCGATGTCACAGTTCAAGTAATCACAAATGCGCAGCAGAATAGAGAGGGACACTTCTTCCCCCTTATTCAGTTTTGTCCATGTTCCGGCAGACAGCCCTACTTCATGTCGTAGAGAAGCCTTCTTTATGTCGCGTTCCAGAAGAAGCATCCATAGTTTCTTATAGCTTATGCGCACGGCAACCATCCTTTCGCTTGCTTGCATTCAACATCGCCTATAATATTATACTGGATTTCATTCTCAAAAGCAATTCGTTGATGCAGAAATTAAAGAAAAAGTTTCAATTTCTCGAACCTTCTCTCAAGGATGCAGGGCATCTCCGGTCAACAGGAGATGCCCTGCTTTTGAAAGGACTATTCGCGCTGTGTGCTGCGCAGATGATCACGGTCATGGTCAGCAGAAGGAGCGAGAAACGTATCAACATTAGACTTGATCGTCTCTATTTGCTTTACTTCTTTTTTAAGCTTCGCACGTTCATCATAGAGCCGCTGTTGCTCATCAAGAAGTCGCTGCTGTTCCGCTTGCAGTGTCTTCAAGCTCGGCAGTTTTTCATCGCCCTGCATGGCAAGTAATGTGCTTCTCGCTGCCTCAAAGATCACAAGCTCGGCTTCGTGCTTTGCTTTGAAACCCGGCTTATCTTTTGCCTTCTGGAATGCGTCATATACGGGCTTGAGCCGCTGGTAGTTGGAGATGTTTTTGATAAGCGGCTGGACTTCCCGCAAACGTGTTTCAACGCCTTTCAGTTCCTTGCCGGTACGGTCATAGGAGATGTGAACATCCTCGACCTTCTTCTCAAGATCGTCGTATTGGAGCAAGTTGTTTTCCGTGAGATAGTTGAGTGTCCGCGACGCTTCCTTGAGGATCGTGAGCTTGGCTTTATGCTCGTAACCCTTGCTGTCGATAAGCCTGATCCGCTCCTGAATATCTCCGATGAGAGAGATGCCCTTCGGCGTGGTCTGTCTCTGACTTCTTCGGGGCGTCCGTCCGGCAATCCGCTCCTTGATGCGTTCCTCGGTGTAGTTCTCTCCGATAGTTTTAGACCGGGTAAACCGCTCCTGACCTTCAGCACGGAAGGAGATGTATTTGCCGGTCTTGATTTCATATCCGGCTTCCTGCATGAGCCGCAGAAAATCATCGTAGTCCTTGGCTGTGATGACAAGCCGATCGATGGTCTGCTTGAGCTTTTGCTTCCAGCTCGTACCGCGTTTGGCTTCGGTGTATTCCTTGTAGCTCATGCCTTTGTTCTGAGAGGGAGGGATAACAGAGAGACCGTTTTCCTTACAGAGCCGGTCGCTGACCTCACGCATATCATAGTAAATCCGCTTGTAGCTCTTGTAGGCGTGGTAGTCCACAAAGTCAACCGCATTGAAAATCAGATGGTTATGAACATGGTCCTTGTCAATGTGCGTGGTCAGCACATACTCGTATTTTCCACCGAGGATTTCATCCGCGAACTGCTTGCCGATCTCGTGGGCAAGCTCCGGCGTGACCTCTCCGATTTCAAAGGACTGGATCACATGACGGGCTATGATCCTGACCGGATTCATCCCTTTTTGCTCGGCTATTTTCCGCGTCCACTCAAATTCCCGCGCTGCGGTCTCGCTGGCACAGCCGTAGGACGAGACCAGCAGCTTCTCGTCGGTCTTTTCGGGATTCAGAATGTACGCGATTGCCTTGCTCAAAGTTCCTCGGATTGCTTTGATTTTAGTAACTGCCATACTGCATCCATCTTTTCTTTCAGCTCGTCAATATCATCCTGATAGAATCGCCCCGTCGAGTTGATTCTGCGGCAGACGGTATTGATGTTCACGCCGATCTTGTTGATTTCGGCGGCGAGCTTTTTCTGCTCCGTGTAGTCTACAACGATGATGTAACCGTCGATCAGCATCTTTCTTGCATACGCACCGAAGTTCTCCGTGCCGATCATTTCCATCTTCTTTGCAATCGTCCGTTCTTCCTGTGGTGTCAGCCAAATCTTCTTCTGAATGTCTCGTGTTCTTCGTACCATGCTGCGCCCTCCGTCGTAAAGATTAGAAGGGTTTGGGACTATCCCAACAAGCAAAAATCTGATGTTAAGGGCAGGGTCTCCTTAACTGATTTTTCTCCGGTGGGTACTCACCGGATTTGCTTGCTAATCTCCCAAAATCGTATTCTACGAAGATTACTCCGTGAAATGTCCCTTCACTTTACAACGGACACAATAAGAGCGTTTGTTGAGTACCGGATTTCAAAAAAGTCAAAAAATCATTGGATTTCCCATGTAAAAGCCACTGTGTCTGTCACATCAATATCATCTGGCTCAATCTCAGGTGCGGCGCACTTGCTCATCGCCATGAGAGGCTGAATGCAGTCTTCGACCTCATAGCTCGTTCTGGAATACACATTGAGTTCGCCCCAGTTGTAGTCGATGTTGAGCAACTGCCCAAGCGTACTGCCTGATGCTTTGCAAAGAATCTCCGCCTTTGCTCTGGCGTTCTCCGTCGCATTGATCAGCAGCTCTTCGCTGACTCTTGCCGGGTTTTTCACGGTGAACGCAATGCTGAGTTCTGGTTGCGCCCCACAATCCGCAATCGCAGAAATGACCTTTGCAAGCTGCTTGCTGTCAAAGTCAAAGGCAAGTTTCAAGCGATAGCTGCAAGCATATCCGGCAAACTCTCGCTTGTAATTACCTTGCCGATCCTTGACATTCTCGTACCTTGTCTGGACATCAAAGCTCGTGGTTTTCAGGTCTTCCTTACGATACCCAACGCGGACAGCGACACCTTGCAGTTTTTCGATTCTCTCGGCAGCTTCCGACATTGCAAGGTCATAGTTTTTTGAATTTGCTTCAATGTTCAGAGATAGGATGATGTAATCCGGTCTTGCGGAGACATTTCCTGTCCCTTTTACGGTGATTGTTCTCATTACTTTCTCCCGTCCTTTCTGGAATTGAAGTCCTCATCAATACGCTTTTTCCAATTCGTACCCAGTGGTACGCTGCAGCGGACAGCAGAAACCGCTTCGCTCAGAACTTCATAGTTGAGCTGCGTTCCCTCATGGTCAGAGTGGTAGTTGACCGCTCGGTCTGCACCAATTCCGAAATGCCTTGCCGTCTCAACTGCGTCGATGTTTGCACCGAGGAACAAAAACTCCCAGCCATACTTTTCCTTCTGACGCTCAATCATTTTCTTGACCTTCTCGCTGTCATAACGGCGGCTTGCATTCTCCATGCCGTCCGTTGTGATGACGAACAGAGTATGTTCAGGGACATCTTCATTTCTTGCGTACTTGTGGACATTTCCAATGTGATGAATCGCTCCGCCGATAGCATCCAGAAGCGCGGTGCAGCCGCGAACGGAATAGTCATTGTCGGTCATCGGCTCGACCTTTTGAACCGGTACACGGTCATGAATAACCTCGCTCACGTTGTCAAAGAGGACGGTAGAGATCAATGCCTCGCCATTCTCCTTTTTTTGCTTTTCAATCATGGAGTTGAAGCCTCCGATGGTGTCTGCTTCCAGCCCGCTCATAGAGCCGCTGCGATCAAGGATGAATACGATCTCCGTCAAGTTCTTTCTCATGTTCAGTACCTCCGTATATAAAAAATATGACTGCTTGGCGTCTCACCTTACAGTCATATTGTACTTCGGTATTCACTTCGTTTGGTCGCATGGCAAGCGACATTATTCTAAGGACGAGAATATCTCTCCGTCAATGATTAGAACGTCATCCATCGGAATCTTCGAGCCGTCCTGCATAGTGATCCGCCGCTCAAAATCATCGACTTTTTTGACCGTACCGACTGCTGATACATATTTGCCGCCAGCCTTCCGCTCATCAGGCTGGAAGTAAGTAATGGTGACTTCCGGTTTGTCATCGAGGGCATCCATGAGAAGCTGATACTTCATGTCCAATGCAGTCAGTGCTTCCTCGTCAAGCTCAATCCTTTCATCGGTCAGACGCCCGGTTTCTTTGATTGCAGCATCGTAGCCGGTGAGGGCAGCAAAGGGGGCGAACTGCGCCGCCCGATCTGACATTGGCATCTGTGGTCGCGTCTTGGAGACGTGGTGAGGGAGGTCGATTATTTCTCTGTATTTTTCCATTTCACATCCAGACCTTTCCCTTAATCGCGGAATAAGTATCTCAGCATTCGTTCAGGGTCATCCAAAAACTGTTTTGTGATTTTATAATGTTCTGTCTCTGAATATTTGACTTTGTGTATCCCAGTGTCGGTCATTTCGAGAATCTCAGCCTTGGGATATGTCATGAGTATAGGAGAATGTGTGGCAATGACAAACTGAGAGTTTTCTTCGACAAGCTCATCAATCGCAATCATCAACGACATCAATCTTTGCGGAGAAAGAGCTGCTTCGGGTTCGTCCAAAATATAAAGTCCGTTTCCTTCAAAACGGTTTGTTACAAGGGACAAAAAAGACTCTCCGTGGGACTGAGCGTGAAAAGAAACTCCACCGTAACGAAGGAGAGTGCTATGCTCATCTAAATATGTTGCCGTGTTATAAAAGCTTTCTGCTCTTAAAAAGAATCCGTCTTTGGGATAACCGGATTTGATGGTGGTTAGATACTGATGGAGAACAGAATGTGATGACTTTGTTGAGAAGGAGAAATCTCTGGACCCTCCCTCTGGATTAAAGCCCAATGCAACCGCAATCGCCTCAAGTAATGTCGATTTACCCGTCCCATTTTCACCAACGAAAAAAGTTACCGGTTTTTCAAAAGCCAATTCTTCAAGTGATTGTAGGTATTTGACTACTGGCACGTTAGCAAGATATGATGATTGTTCTGGAAACCCATTGAGTCTTATTCCGGTCAAGTAATTCATCGCTCTAATCCTTTCGCGTTACGCCTTATGCCCGCCGATCTGTGCATTCCGATCCTTTGCCGTTGCGCCTTCTTCAAGATTCATCGCCTTGAGGATGGCGTTCTTTCCGTACTTCTTCTTGATGGCGAGAGCCGCCTTCTGAATTTTTCGTTCACGTTCCAAGGCGGCATCTTCGGCTTTCCGCTTTTCCTCTTCGGCGGCATAGTCGGTGAAGAGGTCAAGCTGGACAGCACCGTCATTTTTCTTCGGTGCGTCCGCTTCCGGCAGGACATGATTTGCCACAACATACATACGGCGGACAAGCAGATTCTTGTCCACGATCCGGTCGAAGAGTTCTGCCACAGCACACATTATTTTGCGCGTAGAGGATGTGTGACTGTCGAGGTTGATGGACCCGTGCGCCTGTTTGGGAATCTCCCGTCCGTAGGGGTCTTTCTCAATCGCGCCGTGATACTTTGCCCGTCGTGCCGGATCGGTCAGGTTCTCAATGTCGTAGCCAACTGTGAGAACCATCTGGTCGGTGACAAGCCCCTTGTCCACCAAATCCAGAACGAGTAAGTCCGTCATCTCGCGGATGACGAGCTTCGCTTTATCTGCCTCATAGGGGCAGTGCAAAACCTGACCGGAGCTGAGGCTGTTGGAGCTGGGACGGTATGCCTTGATTGCCTCAATGGTCGTAGGCTCCCAGCCCCACGCATGATCAATGAGTAGTTCCGTATTCTTTCCGAACAGCTTATAAAGCAAGTCCTCGTTCCGCTCTGAACAGAGGGCAACATCACCCATGGTGAACATCCCATTCTGCTCAAGTTTCTTGGCAATACCTCGACCCACGCGCCAGAAATCCGTGAGAGGCTGGTGCGCCCAAAGCTCACGCCGGAACTTCATTTCATCCAGTTCGGCTATTCGGACGCCGTTTTTGTCGGCGGGGATGTGTTTCGCCACAATGTCCATTGCCACCTTGCAGAGAAAGAGGTTCGTGCCGATTCCTGCGGTTGCCGTAATGCCGGTTGTCTCAAGCACATCGAGGATGATCTTCATGGCAAGATCATGGGCGGAGAGCTTGTAGGTATTCAGGTAGTCCGTCACATCCATGAACACCTCGTCGATGGAGTAGACAACGATGTCCTCCGGCGCAATGTACTTGAGGTAGACCTGATAGATGCGGGTGCTGTACTCCATGTAATACGCCATCCGGGGCGGTGCGATGATGAAGTCAATCGCCAAAGACGGATCTGCTTGTAGCTCAGAGAAGAAGTGTGATGTGCCGTCCAGCCTGTGTCCCGGCGCGTCGTGCTGCCGTCCGGCATTTGCTTCCTTCACACGCTGCTTGACTTCAAACAGCCGTCCGCGTCCGGAGATACCGTAGCTTTTGAGGGAGGGAGTAACGGCAAGGCAGATAGTCTTATCCGTCCGGCTCTCATCCGCGACAACGAGGTTTGTGTCCAGAGGATCTAAGCCGCGCTCCCGGCACTCAACCGAAGCATAGAAGCTCTTGAGGTCGATTGCGATATAAGTTCTTTGCTTCATGCTCCGGCGATCCTCCTTTCATCCTTAGAGCTTATACATATCGAGCAGCATTTCTACAAGCTCATCGGTACGATCAATAATATCCTGCACCGTCCATGCGTCCTTTTCTGCAAGCTCCTTATTGATTTCAAGCCCGTTTTTATACCCCACATAGAGCTTCTGAGCATTGAGACGATCCCTCTTTTCTACGAAAGAGAGATTGCTTAAAGTGCTGTTATATCCGGTAACAGTCAGGTTGCCGATCTTGTGGACATACTGTTCAAGATACTCATTAGCCAAATTACGATCTCCAGCGGCAATCATATCTACCCATTTGTCGGGAATATTCTTTCCTTCGGGGAATATGTGTTCAATAGTCCATTTGAAAACCTTTTTTCCACCATAATCATTCTGCTCCCAGAGGTCAGTCCAAGTTTCGTTGGTCATGTGTTTCTGAGCAATAGCGCAGAGAACGAATCTTGCAACGCCAGCATTCTCTTCGTAAATGTCTCCCTTGAGTTTTTCTTCAAACAACTCATCGGTGGCAGACCAACGGACAAGTTCGTCGTAGATATGCTGATAGATTGCAGTTCCGGTGAGTTTTCCTTCCTCAACATCGGAAATAATCTGCATGAAGATTTTATTCAAATCTCGTGTATTAGGAGTATCTGTGATATTTCTTCGGACAAAGAAGCGAGTCAGCAACTTGATTGTTTCCAGAATATCAGCGTCAGCAACTTCAAGCGTGGCTTGATTTTTGAACAAATACATCAGCAGCAGATAAGAAGGTGCGCCCTGAATACGACTCAGGTCGGTCAGGCTGTTGGTATATTTCGTTTTATCGTCGGTGCTGAGGATAAGCCGAGAGTAAATCTCACCGCATACCAAAATGTCGCTCATAAAGCCGGACAAATCTCTGCTTATCAGTTCCTCAAAAATGGACAACAAATTGGAACGGGTGGCAATATAGCCGAGAGGATCTTTCTTGCGCTGCCCATCCGTTCTGAACGGCTCGTTTAAGCGATTTTTGAACGCATTGTAATACTGCCGGAAGAAACGCTCTTGTGTAGAGTAGTCATCCGTCAAATAACCGAGGAGTGTCTGCCAATCCTCAAAGCAGTCATCACAAGTCATACCCGAACGCTCGGCCCTCGCCAAAATAAGGTTTTTCATGAGGTCAATAGCTGTCAATGGCGTACCTCTGTTATTCAGGGACTCAAAAAGGGTGTAAGCCTCCGCGTGACTTCCAACCTCTATCTTGACGAGTACCGCTTTCGATACCTTGCTCTTGATTTCAAGCAGGGTCTTGACTGCATCACCGGACTCTTCAATATCCTGATCTAATCTTTGTAGGAAGTATTTATAGCACTTCGCGATTTTACGATTGCCCCAATTCTTTTCGCGCTTCGCACTTTTGAGCAGACCATTCTCGTACATTACGACATTGAAGTCAGCCTGATTGTGGTTTTGAATTTGAGGACAAAGAATAAGCCCGTTTGATGCGCCTTTGCAAATAATGGACTTTCTAAGAGCAGGAAGCTCGTCCTCATCATCCTCATCCAGCTCATCCTTATGTATCTTGAGCCGATTGTATATTGCAGTCAGAAGGAGACAGAGCGTCGTTAAACGCTGCTGTCCATCGACAACCTCAAGCTCCTTTGTTTGGAAAGCATCGGAAGAGTTATCAATGCAAATAATCGAGCCGATAAAATACCCATTGTCGTTTTCGCAAATGTCATCGTAAAGGTCTTTCCATTGGTATTGTCCCCATGTGTATTCACGCTGATATTTCGGAATCATGTAGCAGAAGCCAGCGTCCTTCTTGAATACATCGTCTATTTGATAATCATGAACAGATTTGATCACTGTGTTATCCTCCTTGCGTATTATGCTCCGAGCAAACTCTGGTCAAAAGCAAACAGAGCCTCGTTGATCTCAAAGACGTTATAGTTCCCATGCTCCACGAAATACTCCACGATGATGTCAAACTTGTTGGAGTGTGAGAGCGCGAAGCCCGCCTTCATGAGCATATCCTTCATTTCGGAAAGTGGCAGCTCAAGAGCGATGGCAAATGCAATGACGGTGGGCTTGGAAGGCTTGTAGGACTTGTCCGAGCGGATCTTCGAGAAGAGTTTCCGGTCAATATTTGCCTTCTTGTAGCACTGCGCGTCCGTCATGCCGCGTTCGTCAATCTTCCGCAGCAGCATCTCGGAAAAGCTCTCATCGATCTGTTCCAGTGCATCGTCGAGAGTTGCCGCCTTTTTAGGAGCAGCCGCCACAGAGACAGGAGGGATGAGCTGTTCGATTGCATCTTCATCGCAGACGGATGACTCGCAAGGCATCGGCTCTTCCATCCGGAAGGCACTCATTCTGCGCAGCCGCTCAGAACGAGGATCGGTATGCTCATCCACATAGCGGTCGTCTATGTACGCTGCAATGTCGGCAAACAGCTTGCCGCTGATCTGATAGGCTTTGCGGTCGAAAATGACGATGTACACCGTCATTTCGTTTTCAAGAAGGAAACTGCTGATGGTGTCAATCGCCACTTTGAGAGCCTGATCCTTCGGATAGCCGAAAATGCCGGAGGAAATCAGCGGGAACGCAACCGACTCGCATCCGTATTTCTTCGCCAGCATGAGCGATGTCCGATAGCAGGAGATCAGCAGTTCGCACTCACCGTGCCGCCCGTCATACCAGCGCGGACCGACTGCGTGAATGACATATTTGCAGGGCAGCTTGTAGCCCTTCGTGATTTTTGCGCTCCCGGTTTTGCAGCCGTGGAGCGTTTCACATTCCGCCAGCAGCTCCGGTCCTGCAGCGCGATGAATGCAGCCGTCCACACCGCCGCCACCCAGCAGCGACTCGTTGGCAGCATTGACGATGGCGTCCACCTTCATTTTTGTGATGTCATTTCTGACGATTTGAAGCGGCATGATCAAGCCCTCCCATTCGGTTACTTCGCGCCGGTCAGCAGCTTGTCCATCGGGATTCTTTCCGGGTATTTTCCCTCGGTCAGAATGTCATATAAATACCTGTTATCCAGAATCATATCATCCCGGATAAGCTGCCAGTTTGCCTTTTTCCTGAAAAACACCTTGAAGATCAGAAAGTTCATGATCGCCCCAATTACCGGCGTGGTCATGCCGAAAGCCTCGGTGTGAGAGAAATGGCATCCTGTTTCAGTTCTTTTTCCTTCAAAGATGATGAACGCTGTTTTCTTGTCGCTCCGGAATACAATGCGGAAGTGGTTCTCATCCTGTTCGCATTCCGTAATCGTGCCTGTCACATCGTAGTCCAGCCCCATAACAATCTCGCGGAAGCGGACCTTGCTTCCCGCATGATAGTTCCCGTTATAGAGATTACATTCGATGTGGTAGGGACTCCATTTCACAAACTCTTCCTCAAAGTTAGCAGTCCATGCCTTTAATTTTTCATAGGAAGCCGGAATCTCTATCTGCTCTGTAAGAACAATCATTGTCAGTTTCTCCTATTCTGTCAAAGCGGCATCGGTGTCCGGGCGATCAGAATGACCGCCAGAATCGCGCCCACAAATGCCGCAGCCCCTATGACCGCCAACAACTTTTTGCTGAGTTTCTTCTTTGCTGCCTTGCCAATCAGAGCAGTGCAAGCCATGCAGACAGCCGCAGCAACAAGCGCAATGCCCAGCGTTTCCCATAGCCAAGAAAGTTCATGTAGGATTTTCATGCGATCATCATCTCCTGTTCGTTAAATTGAAATTTGTCAGCCCAATTGCTTCTTGATTTCAGCTTTCACTTTATCCAAATCACTGCAAGTCAAGATTGGAATCAGCCGGTTGATTTCGTCAATGCTCCTATCCCACCACTTGAATTTCAGCAGCAATTCAATCAGTTCATCGTCAAAGCGTTTTTGAATTGCTCTTGCAGGATTCCCAACGACCTTCGTATATGGTGGAACATCACTTCCCACAACGCTGTTTGCACCAATGATTGCACCATCTCCAATGTGAACGCCGGGAAGGATTACCGAATTTTGCCCGATCCAAACATCATTTTCGATAACGGTATCTCCTTTTAATGGCAGATCCGTCTTTGCAGGCGGCGCCATTTCCCATCCCTCCAAGGTATAGAACGGGAATGTAGAGACGGCGTT
>ENA-OPCJ01000073-OPCJ01000073.1-human-gut-metagenome-genome-assembly--contig:-NODE-73-length-28530-cov-6.735277_pt1 | contig 28530 bp, 20 predicted proteins | sample MGYA00241565_ERZ501481 | MGnify/ENA primary metagenome ERZ501481 (study PRJEB25962, sample SAMEA2042662) | human gut metagenome | biome: human gut; feature: human-associated habitat; material: faeces...
CGCTTTGCATAATTATTTCTTTATAACTTTGTCTAACTTTTTGGGGTCAGTTCAAATGTGCGAATGACCGTTTTTTGGTTTAAAATTCAATTGTACATGTATCCTCATACAAAGCTCTATCTCCCGAAACTCCGCTTGCCCATGCGTGGGTTTCAGAATCTTCTTCTATCATTCTGAATTCTAAAATATTTTTTCCCGATGCATTTTTGTACTTTTCAATATCCTCTTTATCTACTAAAATATAATAATAGCAATTCATATCAGCGGCACAATACTGTGTTGTATATGCTGTAGTATCGTTTCCGTTAATCTTTGCACTGAGCATCTCAAACTTTACAGTTTTATCTGTTTTATTATGTGCATATAATCTTAATCTATCATATTTTTCTGATGAGGTGTGGTCTGTATCTAAATACAATAAAGTACCGTATTCATTGTCAAAAACAACCTGTTCGGTATTTGTATTTTCTCTTGCCGGCGGAGTGATTTCGTCAGCTGTTTTGCCTGTTGGATACAAATAAAATATTTGATTACAATAAAATGTTTCTTCGTCAGAATAATTTTCAGTATTATATACCTGTAGGTTAAATGCCACTTCATCAATAGAATTTATACCGCATTTTTTAATTTGTTCAAGATCAAATTCTATGCTGAATGAATCTGTTTCGCCCGGATCTGTGCAACCATAGCCAACCCTACCAATATCATGGCAATAATACCTGTTTACATAAAAGTAATCGCTAAAATCTGTATCAACTTCTATTTCTTCATCTGTTGTTTTATTTTTGAGTTCTGCTTTTACCTCAAATCTGTTACTATACATCTCACAACCCGTGACAGTGACAGTACACTTGTCGTTATCAAAAAGCACCTGTTCATCAAGGCTGTAATCAATTTGAGTTAATCCGTCTTCTCCGTTGTCAGCTCCGCTGTTCTCATCGGAAATATTGCTGTTTATTTGAGAAACAACATCATCGATGTTTTTATCCTTATTTTTGTTATTCACTACCACCGCAGCCGTAATTCCGCCAATAACAACAGCAAAAGCTGCAACTATTGCAAAAAGTTTTAAAAGAATTGATTTTGACATTAATTTTCCTCCAAATTCGCCTATATTTTTTTCTGCTTTTAATGTACTGCTTTTCGGTTCTAAATTTTGAGATGTTATATTTATCTTCGGAACAATTAAGTTTTTTGCCTCTGTAATGAAAAGAGAAGTAAAAAACGGAACGGGTACAACAATGTGCAATTTATCGTTGTTTTCCTCTTCATACTTTAAAATTGCCTTTTTCATTTTTGCTCTGGCAAGATTAAGGCGTGACATTACAGTACCCGCAGGGCAATCTTCAACCTCTGCAATTTCTGTTATTGACATTTCATCAAAATAATACATAAAAACGGCTCTGTATTGTACTTGCGACAAAGTATTCTGCATAATTTCTAAAATTATTCTGCGATTTTCATTATCGGTTATATATTCCTCTGGAATTGTTATTTCCGAAGTTTCAGAATAATTCTCAAGAATTTCATCATCAAGCTGCAGTTCCTGTTTGGCTTTAAAAAAGTCCTTACATTTATTTACCGCAATTTTCTTAACCCATACAGGGAATTTAGCGTTTTCTTCAAGAGTATTCAACTTTAAAAATGCGGTAACATATGTATTTTGCATAATTTCCTCTGCGTGAGTTTCGTTTTTCAACAAACTTATGCAGGTAAACCACACCTCTTGCTGTGTAAGATAATACAACCTGTCAAATGCCGTATTATCACCGTTTTTGGCTTTAATTACTAAACTACTTATTTCTTCCATAAATATCTCCTTTAAATCAGTATAAAAAGCAGTACATAATATAGACGATTGAAAATCAACTTCCATTTAATTTTTTTAAAATTTTTAATATTTTTTTAAATTTTTTTGATTTATGATTTTTATTATTTTTGTGCTAAATTTTATTATATCATAAAAACGCTGTTTATGGGTATTTATTTTTTCAAACTTTTAATACGAATAATTACAAATGACTTTTTAAAAATTTTTTGTAACTTTTACATAAATTTTACTTGAAATATTTAAGATTTAACAATATAATAAGAATAATAAGGAGTGATATAATGACTTCAACAATTGATGTAAAAAAGAAACAAGATTTAAAAAAATGGCTTGAAATGCCTTACAATAACAGAGAGCTAAGCTGGCTCGATTTTAACGCCCGTGTACTTGAAGAGGCTTTTGAAAAGGAAAATCCTATAATGGAAAGGTGTAACTTCCTTTCTATTACAGCATCTAACCTTGACGAATTTTTTATGGTTCGTGTTGCAGGCGTACTTGATAATATTCATCGTGGCACAAATAAGCCCGACCCGTCGGGACTTACACCTAAAATGCAGATGAAAAAAATCAGTGAAAAAGTACATGCTTTTGCCGAAAAGCAGTACAACTGCTACAATCGTTCCATTATTCCGTCACTGAGAGCAAACGGTATTAACTTTGTTAAGGCAGATGAAATGACCGACGAGCAAAAAGCATTTGCAGACGATTATTTTCAGAGAGTAGTATTCCCTGTTCTCACACCGATGGCGGTTGACACAAGCCGACCTTTCCCATTGCTTGCAAACAAAAGTCTTAACATTGCAGTTCTGCTTACAAATGCAGAGGGAGAAGAATTTTATGCGCTTGTACAAGTGCCGTCAATCCTTCCGAGATTTTTGGAACTTCCCTCAAAAGGCAAGCGTGACTTTATAACCCTTGAAAGAATTATTACTATTCACCTCGGCGAACTGTTTGAGCTTTATAACATCAAACAGTCCGCAGCTTTCAGAATCACAAGGGACTCTGACCTTGACATTGACGAGGACACGGAAGACCTTATGGAGGAAATTAAAAAATCCATTAAAAAGCGTCAGCGAGGAGTGCCTGTAAGACTTGAGTTTTCTAAAAAATGCCACAAGTCAATCCGCAAATTCCTTGTAGATGCATTGCATGTAACCGAGGACGAAATTTATGTACAGCACGGTCCGCTTGACCTTACTTTCCTTTCTAAATTTGCAAGAATAAAGGGCTGCGAAAAGCTCTGTTTCGAGCCTATTACACCTGTAAATCCGCCTGCCGAGTTTTACGATTGCGATGATATTTTTGAGGCTATCCGTGAAAAAGACAGACTTGTTCATCATCCGTATGAGAGTTTTGATGTGGTGGTTGACTTTGTCAAAAAAGCCGCAAAAGACCCGAATGTACTTGCAATCAAGCAGACTTTATACCGTGTAAGCGGTAACTCTCCTATCGTTGCGGCACTTATTAAAGCCGCCGAAAACGGCAAACAGGTTACTGTACTTGTAGAACTTAAAGCTCGTTTTGACGAAGAAAATAACATTCAGTGGGCAACCAAGCTTGAAAAAGCAGGCTGTCATGTAATTTACGGTCTTACAGGTCTTAAAACCCACTGTAAAATCTGTCTTGTTGTCAGAAAAGACGAGGACGGAATCCGCCGTTATCTGCATATGGGTACAGGTAACTACAACGACAGCACCGCAAGGTTCTACACAGACATCGGTATGTTTACCTGCCGTGAAGAATACGGCCTTGACGCATCGTCATTATTCAACACACTTACAGGCTATTCTTTACCGCCCGAATACAATAAATTTATTGTTGCTCCTCAAGGTATGCGACCTTTCTTTGAGGAAATGATAAGAAAAGAAATCGAAAATGCAAAACAGGGACTTCCTGCATCAATCACTGCAAAGGTAAATTCACTTGTAGACCCCGCAATTATCAGCTTGCTTTACGAGGCATCGCAGGCAGGCGTAAAAATTGAACTTATCGTGCGTGGTATTTGCTGTCTTATCCCCGGATTAAAGGGATGGAGTGAAAATATAAAGGTAATCAGCATTGTAGGACAACTCCTTGAGCACAGCCGAATTTTTAAATTTGAAAACAACGGCAATCCGCTCTACTACCTTGGCAGTGCAGACTGGATGCAGAGAAACCTTGACAGACGAGTTGAACTTGTGTTCCCTGTTGAGGACGAAGACATTAAAAACAGGGTTGAACAGATTTTAAAAGTTACGCTAAAAGACACGGTAAATGCAAGAAAGCAGTTACCCGACACCACTTATCACCTTGTAGATAAGCGTGGCAGAAAACGACTTAACAGCCAAAAACATTTTTCAAAACTTGCACAACAGGCACAAAATGCCGTTAAAAAACAGACATATGTAAGAACAGTAGGCACTCCTATGGTACCTGCAAAGGAAGGAGAAAAAGCAGAATGAAAAGAATCGGTATTTTAACAAGCGGCGGTGACTGTCAGGGACTTAACTCTACTATCCGTGCAGTCGCAAAAACACTTTATCAGAATTACGGCAATGACGGCGCGCAGATTATCGGCATTATTGACGGCTACCGAGGACTTATTTACAACGAAACAAGGATGATGAAACCTGATGATTTTTCGGGTATTCTTACAAGGGGCGGTACTATTCTCGGCACATCAAGACAGCCGTTCAAACTTATGAGAGTTATTGACGAAAACAGCGTTGATAAAGTTGCCGAAATGAAAAAGAACTATAAGAAGCTTGAGCTTGACTGCCTTGTTGTTCTCGGCGGAAACGGCACACAGAAAACCGCAAACCTCTTGCGTGAAGAGGGCTTGAATGTTGTTTCTCTGCCAAAAACAATTGACAATGACCTTTGGGGTACAGATAAAACATTTGGTTTTCAGAGCGCCGTTGACATTGCAACAAATGTTATCGACTGTATTCACACCACCGCAACCTCACACGGAAGAGTTTTCATTGTTGAAGTTATGGGTCACAAGGTTGGCTGGCTGACTTTGTATGCAGGTATTGCCGGCGGTGCGGATGTTATTTTAATTCCGGAAATTCCGTACGATATTAATTCCGTAATTAATACAATTAAGAAAAGAACCGAAAGCGGAAAGAAATTCTCAATTCTTGCCGTTGCAGAGGGTGCAATTTCAAAAGAGCTTGCGGCTATGCCGAAGAAAAAAAGAAAAGCCGCTATGGCTGAAATCGCATATCCGTCAATCTCATACAAAATTGCAAAAGAAATTCAAGACGCAACAGGTCAGGAAACAAGAGTTACCGTACCCGGACATTTCCAGAGAGGCGGAAGTCCTGACGCATACGACCGTGTGCTCTCCACCCGTTTCGGTATTGCAGCTGCCGAACTTATCATAAACGGTGACTACGGCAAAATGGTTGCACTTGTAAATAATAAAGTAGTTGCAGTTCCGCTCGAAGAAATCGCAGGTAAACTTAAAGCCGTTCCTGCCGACCACGAAATAGTAGCCGCAGCAAGAAAGATGGGTATCTGCTTCGGTGACGAAAAATAATTAACAATTTGAGTTTGAAATGTTGAAAACTTTGGCAGTGTGAGTATTAACCTCACACTGCCGTTTTCTTTATTATATCGTTTTACAAAAACTAATCTTCCCCACCTTATCAAAACCAAAAAAATTGCCCGAAAAAGCAAAAATCTCATTTCAAAATCAATGAAATGAGATTTCTGCTAATATAAAAATCAAACTTCCAATTTCTTAACCACTGAAATAGAAACAATGTAAGAAACCACTAAATAAACTATAATGCAAACTCCGCTTGCGAGTAATGTTTGTACCGAAATGTTATTTACTGCAAGGGTAGAAACCGCATTACCAAGCCATAAACAGCTTAAATTAATATGTAAGTATGAGCTGATTATCGATATTCCTGTTGGCAAAGCCAAAAGAGCAAGCAACGAAACAACTATTGCAGGAGCGCTCTTTTTAAAGATTGAACACAGCATAAAGAATATGCCGGCAAATGAGATAAGTCCAAAAACAAGGATAATTAATTGCGGAATAAACAGAGCGTATATTGAGCCGATGTTATGATATAAAGCGCTTGATACCGCAAAAACAGCAACTAAATTGAGGATTACCATAAAAAGGGTGCTAACAATAACCGCCATAAACTTTGCCGTAAAAATCGACTGTCTGCTGTAACCTCGTGAAATAATATTTTTCAATATGCCGTTGTCAAAATCATTGCAAATAAAGCTGCAAATAAACATTAGTATAAATACTGTAACAGGACTTGTTTTAAAAAATCCTATTGCACTGATAATACCGGACTCCGGTGATACTATTCACTGCATATTTTGCGAAGATTGTAACGAAAACATACCGAATGAGCAAAGCAGGTAAATCAAACTAAGTGCAACCGATGCAAAAGTCCAAATATAAAAGCTTTTGTTTTTGAAAAGCTTACGAAGTTCAAATAATAATAACCTTTTCATTTTATGCCCCTACCTTGCGTAAAAAGTATTCTTCAAGATTAATTGCGTGAATAGAAATCTGATTTACCGTAACACCATTTTCAACAAGATATTTATTAATTTGACCCGTTCTGTCAATCATTGAGTCAAGATAAACAGATTTATTATAAATATGTATCTGTTGAGGCGGCATAATTTTTGATAAAATCTCCGCCGCTTTTTGCGGATTGTCAGGCACAATTAAAACTCTGTCGCTGCATTTTTGTGAAAGCTCAACAGCGGAAATTTCTTCTATAAGTTTGCCGTCATGAATAAATCCATATCGTGTGGCAATCTTTGACAGTTCCTCAAGCAAATGGCTTGAAATCATAAAGGTAATTTTCTTTTCGGTATTTAGTCTGATGATTAAATCACGAATCTCCATAATACCTGTCGGATCAAGTCCGTTTATCGGTTCGTCAAGAATAAGCAATTCTGGATTGCCGAGCAAAGCCATAGCAATTCCAAGTCGCTGGCGCATACCGAGCGAAAACTGTCCTGCTTTTTTGTTGCCTGTATTGCCAAGACCTACAAAATCAAGAATTTTCCTGACACTTTTGTCTGAACTTCCTGTAAGAATTGCCATTCTCTTCATATTTTCGTATGCGGTGCAGTTTTTATAAATTGACGGAAACTCAATGAGCGAACCGATTTTCTTCCTTGCAGTGTTGAGCGGCTCACCGCCAAAGAGGGTAATTTCGCCACTGTCGGGAAAAGCAAGCCCTAACACCTGGCGCATAAATGTAGTTTTGCCTGCGCCGTTCTTGCCCACAAATCCGTAAATATCACCTTTGTTTATCGTAAGGCTGATGTTGTTAGAAACAATTTTATAACCGTATTTTTTCACTAAATTTTGTGTCGATAATATTGCACTCATAATTATTCTCCGTAATTAGTTTTTAGCGTCATAAATTCTTATTAAGAGGTCAAGAACCTTGAAGTAGAGCCAAATTACTGTAAATGCCAAGCCAAATGAAACTGACCACTCGTATTCTTTTGGGCGCTGATTTTCAACTGTTTCACGAATAATCTGAAAGTCGCTGATAAGAAACAAAGCTGCGATAATAATAAAAATAACTGACATTGCTATGTCAAAGATAGGATTTCCTGCGAAAATCATTACATAACCTCTTGTTGCAGTAATGAGGTAGCCGATAAAAGCAAGGATTGAAATGCTTATTGTTGAAAGTAAAAGTGCAAGTGTAACAGATTTAAATTTTTCTGTTGCCTTAATCTTGCCTGAAGTATAGAGTAAAAGCATTGTAAATACGATTACAAGAGCTTATATGTCAATACAATATAGGCAATTTTACACTATTCTTGCATCCTGTATACACAAAAAAGGATTGCAGATTTTGCTCTGCAATCCTTTTGAATATGATTATAACTTTTACGAATTATGCGATATAAATCTGTAATGCGGTTGCGTCAAGAATATCAAGCTTGCCGTCGCCGTACATATCGGCAGCGTCAAACCAAGCCTTATTTGTAACATCAATAAGCGGATTTTTATCGTCGTTTGAAATGTGAATCTGTAAGTGTGTAACATCGTTTACATCTACAACTCCGTCGCGGTTTACATCGCCCTTTATGATAGTTTCCTGCTCGCCGCCGTCCGAAATATAGAACGACTTTGTGCTTTCAGCTATACAGCCGTCTGAATCAATAGCCTTTACAGACAATGTGTATGTGCCTGCATTATTTGCTGTAAAATTGTATGTATTGTCAGAGGAAGTCTTTACAGTTGCACCGTTTACCGCAAACTCGTAAGTAACATTGCCATGGTTGTTGTATGGCTCTGCTTTAAGCTCGAGTGCTGTGCCAACAGGCTGAGATGAGCTCTTGTCTGCGCCAAAGTTTACTTCAAACTCTGCCTCCTGAACCTGTGTATCAGGGAGGATCTTGCCAAGTCTTGCAAGCGGAACTGTAATGTTGTCTATATCCTCTTTTTCGTGTGAAGTAGACGGATCGTAGCTGTATTCAGCATCTGCAACATCAAGCATTGAGGGGTCGTGTGGAAGTGTATCCATACCCGAAGTACCGTATGTGAGAATCTGCATTGCGCCAATGCCCTGAGTTTCTACATAATTTCTGTCGATACCGAGTGCAGAGTAAGGAATAGCAACCTCGTAAACATAACCGTAGTTTTTCTTGTAGCCGAGTTTAAAGAAATCAACCCAATTTGAGTTAGGGTCAGTGTTGTCGCCTAAAGTTCTGTCGCCCTTTACTTCTCTTACACCGTAGAGAGTTTCGCTCTTTGTGCCGTTTGCATATTTAATTTTGAATCCGTTCCGGTTATCCTGTGCCTGATAGCTTGTTACGCCAATCGGAACTCTTGTATCATAATCAAACAGGTATGTTCCGTCCGTATCCTGAACATCAGCCTTGAAGATTGATGCGCCGCCGTTTGAATTGTTTGAATCGAAAGCAACAAGTGTATCAATGTGAGTTGTAAAGCCTACACCGCCGTCTTTTGCTACGCCGCCGTCACAACCCCATACAAACGGATTTGTGTAAACAGAGCCGTCTTTGTTTGTGCCTACTGCCTTGCCTGTTGCCTGCTTGCTTGGGTCTATTGAAAGCGCAATATACATTGGAATACTGTTTCTCCAAGGGCGAGCCTCATTTGATGCCGCAAAATTATCGCTCGGAGAAGTAATGTATGTTGTATTTGCCATTTCCCACATAAAGTAGAGGTTTTCATCGTCCCATGCGCCATAGAGAGCGTATGCGTCCCACGGCTGCTCATGCATTGAAGATGGCATATATGCTCGAGGGTCATCGTTTGCTGTACCCTGAGCAATAATCATTGAGCTGTCCCAATCGCTTACATCGCCGTCAACAGAAATTGTCTTGTATTTACCCAGCTGCATATTCGGGTTTGTTCCGTAATAGCCGCTTTCGGGAGCTGTTGTGTGTCCGTCCGAGTCAGCAGAAAAAGTTGTTTTGCCTGCTGTAAATGTTTTGTTGTAAGTGAAAGTCTGTGTTGTTTCAACACCGTCATCGCCTGTTGCTGTAAGCACAAGAGTAATTTCGCTGTTACCGATTTTACCCTCGCCTATTTCAATAATTGTGCCGTCGGTATAAGATTTTTTTGCCGAACCGTCAACAGAATAGTATCCTACTGAGGCATTTTTTAGTCCGAGCTGAACCTGCAAAAATTCTGATGAAAAGCTTGTACCGGAGGCTGTGTAAACAATTCCGTATCCATGAGAATCAGGCTTGCCGTAATCTACCCACTGCTTTGCGGCTGTGAGGAGCTTGCACTGACCTGCCTTTAAAGAAAGTCCGCTTGCCTTTGGATACTGCTCCTTGCCCTCGTCCTTTTCTTTGCCGTTATTAAAAATAATGCTTTCTGATTTATATGCTGAAGTAAAGCTTGCCTTGTAAAGTCCGTCATCAGTTGCGCTCATCAGCTGACCCGGCCATTTGGCATTTTCTTTTGTACCATAGGCATAAATATAAACATTTTCCCAATTAAAAACCGAATTATCAAAATATACCTCTGAGCCGTCTGCTGCGGCAGCCGCCGAAACAGCTGTTATCACCATGGCAGACATAATGATAGCTGCACTAAGCAACAAACTTATAATTTTTTTGCTTGTTTTCATAAAAATTCAACTCCTAAATTCAAACTTTATTTAAAATTATATCATTACCTCATTTTATTTACAACAATAAAAAAACAATTTTGTTTACTTGACCAAAGAGTATAAATGATTTTTGAACAAAAAAGCAAGACATATGACTTATTGTATAAATCATATGCCTATATTTTATATAATATTTTTATTACTTATATAGCTATCCTTTATATATGCGTTTCCACTTGCCTGTTCTGTACTCCAAAAAGGATATAACCCAATTTGAAAACCAACCGATCGGCACTGCAATCCATACCATTTGCAAGCCGAAAATCGGAGCAAAAGCCATTGCGACAAACACACGGATAAACAGATTCACAAAATTTGCGACCGTAAACATTTTCATATCGCTCGCACCTCGCAAAAGTCCGTCAACTGCCATTTTAAAGCCGATAAAACAGAAGAACCACCCCATAAAACTAAGGTATCCGCAGCCCGTATTCATTGCGGTTATTGTGCCGTCATCACCGAGAAACATTGATACAATCAAACTGTTAAAAGGTTCTATAAGCAGAATAAGTAAAATAGAAAATGCTGCCACAAGAATGTTTGCGGCATGGTAACCCTCTACAACACGCTTTTCATTCTTTGCACCCAAATTTTGCGCAGTGTACGAAGACACCGCATTGTTTATACTGTTAAAGGGAACTATGCAAAGCGATTCCACTCTTATTGCGGCAGAATATCCTGCGAGAGCCTCCGAACCGAAGCCGTTTACCACCGACTGCACAAGCATCATTCCGATTGATACCGTTGACTGCTGAATAATTGACGGAAAAGCAATTTTTGCCATAGGCAAAAGCTCACTCTTTTCAAAAAATTTTGCACGACCTATGTTGAGCTTTTTAAACTCCCACACAAGCACTATGAATGATAATACAACCGAAATTCCTTGTGCAATAAGTGTTGCCCAGGCAACGCCCGTTACACCCATACTGAAATTTTTTACGAGCAAAAGGTCGAGCGCAACATTGAACACCGATGAAAAAATCAAAAAATAAAGCGGTATTTTAGATTTTCCGAGTGCATTGAACATTGCGGAAAGCACATTATACATAAATAAAAACGGCAAACCCGCAAAGTAAATGTTCAGATAATCGACCGCCAGATCAAGTACATCAGACGGAGTATTGAGCGCAATAAGAATAAGACGGCTGAACACAAGACCGATAATTCCAAGCAAAACACTAAGTGCGGTAAAAGCAATCAGCGCAGTGTACACTGCCGTTTTTGTCTTTTTATATTCCTTGGCGCCAAAATACCTACTGACTATTACCGACGCACCTATTCCGCCACCAATTGCCACACAAATAAAAATATTCGTAAGCGAATATGACGCACCTACCGCCGCCAAAGCCTTTTCACTTACAAATCTGCCTACAATAGCCGAGTCCGCCATAGTGTATGTCTGCTGAAAAATATTACCTATAATAATAGGCAGAGCAAACACAAAAAGCGCATACATCGGCTTTTTCTTAACTAAATAATCATTATTCACATAAATCACCTATCCGCAGATATTATAACATATCTTGTCGGAAAAAGGAATATTGTTTAATCACGGTTTTGCAGATGTACACCGCTAAGCCATAAATTAAACCAATTTTGATAAAGAACCTCAGAAAAGGCTTTGGGCAGTGCTCAAACGAACACTGCCCTTCGCAAACTATTATTTAGAGTTTGATTATGAAACTTGTTATCTGATTAATTATAAAAGAGTTTTAAGATAGTCGCTTATCTCTTTTTCGGTAGTCATTGCAAGTACCTTTTCGGCAACCTTGTCTGCCTCTGCCTTTGACCATGTAGAAATTGTTTTTCTTACCTTTAATACCGACGGTGCGGATACACTGAACTCGGTAAGTCCGAATGACATAAGTAACGGCACCATCATCGGGTTAGCCGCTGCCTCGCCGCACATACCCACAGAAATATTATTCTTGTTTGCGCAATCGATAATATACTTAATGCCTCTTAATACACTTGGCTGTAACGGAGAATACAGATATGCAACATCGTCATTTCCTCTGTCGCAAGCCATTGTATAACCCGTAAGGTCATTTGTACCGATGCTGAAAAAGTCGGATTCTTTTGCAAGAATATCAGCAATCATAACTGCCGCCGAGGTTTCTGTCATAATGCCTACAGGGATATTTTCGTTAAATTCTACTCCCTGTTCCCTAAGTTCAGCCTTAACCTCTTCAACAAGAGCCTTGCCCTCTCTAAGTTCTTCAACGGCTGTAATAAGCGGGAACATAATTCTTACATCGCCAAAAGCGCTTGCTCTTACAATTGCACGGAGCTGTGTTTTGAACAAATCTTTATGCTTTAAGCAATATCTGATTGCTCTGAAACCCAAGAAAGGATTTTCCTCTTTTTTAAGTCCGAGATAAGGAATTTCCTTGTCGCCGCCGATGTCAAGAGTTCTGATAATTACAGGCTTTCCCTTTAATGTAAGTGCTGCCTTTTTGTAAGCGTCAAACTGCTCGTCCTCTGTAGGCAAAGCGGTTCTGTCCATAAATAAAAATTCAGTTCTGAACAAACCAACGCCCTCGCCGTCTGCATCAACTGCCTTTATTGCGTCCTCCGGCTTGCCGATATTGCAGAAAAGCTCGTATTCCTCACCGCTTAAAGCTTTAGTTGCCTTGCCTCTGAAATTTTCAAGTTCTTTGCGCTCTTTAAGAAAATTAATTCTCTTTGTATTGTACTCCTGAATAACAGCGTCATCCGGCTCATCAATTACTACGCCCTCACTGCCGTCAACGATTACATAAGCACCGGCAGAAAGTTTTGAAACCGCACCGTTTACGCTTAGCACGGCGGGAATTTCAAGTGCTCTTGCAAGGATAGCCGAATGAGATGTTTTACCGCCTGTTTCGGTAATAATTCCGACAATATTTTCTTTATTGATGCCTGCTGTCATGGACGGAGTAAGTTCTTTTGCGACAACTACCGTGCCCTTTGGCGCTGCCGAAAGTTTTACTTCTTTTACTCCGAGCAAAATGCTTAGCATACTTGTTTTTAAGTCTTTTACATCTGCCGCTCTCTGCTGTGTAAGTTCGTCATCTGTGGCAGAAAACATAGAGATGAACATATCGCACATATACTCAAGTGCAGCCTCGGCGCACTGACCGTTATCAATCAACTTTTCGATTTCGCCGCACATATACGGGTCTTTCATCATCTGAATGTGACCCTCAAGAATTTCTGCCTCTTTTTTACCTGCCGACGCTTTCAGCGCATCTGCCTGTGCCGCAGTATTGTCGCAAAATATTTTAACCGCATTTCTGAAACGCTCAACCTCTGCCTCGGTATCCGTAACAGTTACATTATTATATTCAAGTTTTGCTTCTTCTACAATCATTACTCTTCCGAGTCCGATACCCTCGGAAGCGGGTGTTCCGTGTAACATAACCTCACCTGCTTTCAAATTTTAGAAAGAAAGCGTGCCAAAAGACACGCTCCCGTTTTTATTCACCAAGTCCGCCTTCAATAAGCTCTACTGCCTTTGCAAGAGCCTCTTCTTCGTCAGGACCGTTACATTCTACTACAAACTCGCTGCCGCACTTAATACAAGCTGCAATAATATTTAAAAGACTTTTTGCATTGATTTTGTTTGAGTTGAAATCAATTGTAACATCACTCTGGAACTTTGCCATTGCTGTTGCAAATACTGATGCGGGACGCATATGAAAACCTGATGCATTATTTAATGTAAGTTTTTTTGATACCATAATATAAAACCCCTTTATAATAGTTTTGTGTCAGACAGGGAGAGCTACTCCCTGTCTGAATTAAGTTTATTTTATCATATTTTAAGAAAGAATGGAAGATTTTTTGTGAAATTTATTTAACTTTTTTAATCTCTCTGTTAAGAGGTTTTTTAAGAAGTGCAAGCATAAACATACCAACTACCGCACCGATTGCAAGAGCAAGGAGGTAGAAATACCATGTACCCTGCATTGTTGCGAATACGAAGATACCGCCGTGAGGAGCCATAAGCTTACAGCCAAAGAGAGCTGAAAGTGCGCCTGCTACTGCAGAACCAACGATACATGAAGGGATAACCTGAAGCGGATGACCTGCTGCGTAAGGAATTGCACCTTCTGAGATGAATGAAAGTCCCATTACATAGTTTACGGGAGCATTCTTTCTTTCTTCGTCTGTCCAACGATTCTTGAAGAATGTGTTTGAAAGAGCGATTGCGATTGGAGGAACCATACCGCCGATCATAACTGCTGCCATAATGATGTATGCCTGATCGTCTGCGTTTGCAAGGTTAAGTGTTGCGAATGCATAAGCTGCCTTGTTGAAAGGACCACCCATGTCGATAGACATCATACCTGCGAGGAGCGCACAGAGCGGAACCATCATTGCAGGGTTAGAGGCAATAGCGTTAAGGCCGTCTGACATACCTGAGTTAATCATACCCATGAACGGGTTGACTGCGCACATTACAACAAGAATACCGCCGAGTCCGAGAAGCGGATAGATGAGAACGGGCTTGATACCCTCAAGAGCCTTAGGCATCTTATCACACATTTTTTCAATAGCAAGCATTAAGTAACCGCCTGCGAAACCTGCAAGCAATCCACCGAGGAAGCCTGACGGAACTGTGTTAACAGCACCCGGATCTGCAAAGGTTGCGCCTGATGTTGCAAGGAAACCGCCTACAAGACCAACGAGAAGGCCGGGACGGTCTGCAATTGACATTGCGATAAAGCCGGAAAGAATAGGAACCATAAGGTTAAATGCCACACCGCCGAGTGTCTTAAACCATGCGGCTGCAGGAGTTACCGTACCGAATGTACTGCCAGCCTCCTGTGCGTTAACACCGCATGCAATATCAATGAGGAATGCAATTGCAATGAAGATACCGCCTGCTACAACGAACGGGAGCATATGTGATACACCGTTCATAAGGTGACCGTAAGTGCCGCCTCTCTTCTTTGGAGCATCTGCAGAACCGCCTTTGTGATGATATACGGGAACTTCTTTGTTTACAATCTTGTTGATAAGCTCTTCCGGCTTATGAATACCGTCTGAAACGGCACACTGTAAAACGGGCTTGCCGTCAAAACGGGCAAGATTTATTGTGATGTCAGCGGCAATGATGATACCGTCACAATTTGCAATTTCTTCTTCGGTAAGCACATTCTTTGCACCGCCCGAGCCGTTGGTTTCAACCTTAATCGGAATGTTAAGGCTGTCGCCGGCTTTCTGGAGTGATTCAGCCGCCATATAAGTATGAGCAATACCTGTTGGACAAGCTGTGATAGCAAGAACTCTGTAACCCTTCTTTGCAGGAACTTCTGCCTTTGGTTCATCGGGGAACTTCTCTGTTTCTTTTGCGTCAATAATCGAGATAAATTCTTTCGGAGTTTTTGCGGCTTTAAGTTTCGCTGTAAAATCTTCATGCATTAAAAGCTGCATAAGTCTTGCGAGAACCTCAAGGTGAACATCGCCGTCTGTTGTAGCCGCTATCATAAAAATAAGTTTGCAAGGCTGTCCGTCCGGAGCCTCATAATCTACACCGTTAGGAACTGTAATTGCAGCAAGTGCAGGAGCTTTAACTGCCGTGCTCTTTGCGTGCGGAATGGCAACCTCCATACCGACTGCTGTTGTTCCCATTTCCTCTCTTGCGAGGATTCCTTTCTTATACTCGGCTGCGTTTACAAGGTTTCCGCTCTTGTCGTGCAATGAAACGAGCTTGTCGATTGCTGCCTGTTTTGATGCCACTGATACATTAAGCTCTATGGCACTTTGTTTTAATAAATCAGTAATACGCATAAATTCTTCTCCTTTTTAGTTTATTTATTTCTACCCACTCAGAATTGAGCGAGCAATTCATCAATTTTATCTTTTGTGGCAAGTCCGTTTAAAAATGCTGTTGCATTTCCGCAGGCACTGCCGAGCTTTAACGCATAGGCGTAATCGTTTTTGTCAATGCAGCCGGCTACAAAGCCTGCTACCATCGAGTCACCCGAGCCTACTGTATTCAGTACCTTGTGACCTTTAATAACGCCCTCTTTATGAACCTTTCCGAATTCGTCAACAAGTAATGCACCGTCGCCGCCCAAAGAAACGAGAACATTTTTTGCACCCATTTTCTGCAATTCCTGCGCATATTTGACAACATCGCTTTCTGTCTTTACTGTTGTGTCAAAAATTTCTGAAAGCTCCTGACGGTTAGGTTTGATTAAAAACGGTTTGTATTTTAGTGAATTAACAAGCAACTTTTTAGTTGCGTCAACTACAATTCTTACATCTTTTCCGTCAAGTTTTTCGATGATTCTTTCATAAACATCGTCAGGCAATGTATTTGGAATATTTCCTGCAATGATAAGTGTATCACCACTCTGAATATTGTCGATTTTATCAAACAGATTCAAAAGTTCTTCCTCATCTATGTGCGGTCCTTGACAGTTGATTTCGGTTTCTTCGCCTGCCTTGATTTTGATGTTTATTCTTGAAATTCCGCTTTTAAGTGTGATAAAATCTGCTGTGATTTTAGGATTTTTAAGACCTTTTTCAATAGCCTCTCCGGTAAATCCTGCAACAAAACCAAGCGCTGTGCTCTTGATACCGAGTTCGGCAAGTACGCACGAAACATTTATTCCCTTGCCGCCGATGTAATATTCCTCGCTTGTTGTTCTGTTTGTAATGCCTGTCTTAAGCTCATCAAGACGAACAATGTAATCAATTGACGGGTTTAGTGTAACTGTGTAAATCACTTCATAACCTCCTTGATTATTGTTTTTTCCGAAAACTCATTATACGGGAGTTTGTCGGTTATAATACAGCAGTCTTTAAGCTCTGCAAAGGTAATCGGAAATACCTTTCTGAATTTGGTATTGTCGGCAAGAACAAAAGACATATAACTTCTTTTTATAACTTCCTCTTTGATCAAGCCCTCTTCCATATCAGGAGTGGTAAAGCCTGCATTTAATTCAATTCCGTTAGTACCCATAAAGGATTTTGTAAAGTTAAAGGTTTTCAGCGACCTTAAACCTTCCGCGCCCATAATAGCCTCGGTAGCAGGTTTGATTCTGCCGCCGATTGTGTATGTTGTAAGTCCCTTTCTTATAAGATTTTTTGCGTGGGTAATACCGTTTGTAACATAGGTTGCGTTTTTGTTTGTGATGTAATCTGTGAGAATATCAGTGGTTGTGCCTGCGTCTATATATACAAAATCCGTATCGTTAATAAGTTTTGCACAATAGATTGCGATTGCTTTCTTTTCGTCAAGCATTATACCTTCTCTTGATTTCACATCAGCCTCATATACGCCCGAAAGCTGGTGAATTGAGGTTGCTCCTCCGAATACTTTATTAAGCTTGCCCATCTCGTCAAGTGTTGTGAGGTCACGCCTTATGGTTGACTCAGATGTATTCAAAAGCTTTGTAAGCTCCTGTACCGTGACTGTGTTTTTCTCGCTTAATATTTGAAGTATTGTTTGGTATCTTTCCTGAGTAAGCATTTCCCTCACCTCTTGACTACATTATAACACCTGTTTTGTTAAAGTCAAGCAAATTCTTTCAAAAAAATTCATTAAAATTGAAATTCAGTTAGTTTATATCAAAAATCGCATATAATTTTGTGTGTTTTAACAAGTGATTTTGCTTTTGCATTTTTAAGCCATTCAAATTCAGCCATAAATCGGTCAAGATTATTCAAAAATATTCTATCCCGATTACTGTCTTTTTATTCCCGTATTTTATCATTTATAAAAGCAAAAAGCTGTTCGGTAACTCTTGCCCGAACAGCTTTAATGTACTTTTAATATTAAATTTTAATTACGAAGCAATAATAGTCTGAATCTTTGTAACATCGGCAACATCAATTTTACCGTCGCCGTTTGCGTCTGCCGCCTTTGTATTTTTAATTACATATGATGAATTGCCCGAAAGATACATCTGTAAGTATGTAACATCCGATACATCTATTTTGCCGTCATTATTTATATCACCTACAGGTACAGTTTCCTCCTGCAATGCTTTGAATGTAATTTTATTTTTGGTTGCGTATGTCTGCGCCTCTGTATTTTTATAGCCGTAAATTATAAATCCGTCAATAACTCTGCCATCACTATAGCCCACTGCGGTTGTACCAAAATATGTAACACTCTTTGGAATAGTAATAGATTTCATAGCTTGGCAATTTTTAAATGCAGATGTTTCGATTGATGTAAGAGTATTCGGCAAAGTTACCGATGAAAGTTTTGTACAGTCATAAAAGGACATTGAACCTATTTTTTTAACTGTATTTGGAATGGTTATCTGTGTCAGATTTGTTGCTTTACTAAACAAATTATTCGGCACTGATGTTGCTCCGTTTTCGATTATGGCTGTTTTTAGTCCTGAATCTTCAAACACATCACTGCCTGCTTTGATTACGGTCTTCGGTATTGTAATTGTTGTGAGCGCTGTTGTTCCGTTAAATGCGCTATAGCCGATTTCGGTAAGAGTATTTGGCAATGTTACCGATGATAGACTTTTACAACCGTAGAATGACATTGAGCCTACTTTCTTTACTGTATTCGGAATTGTTACTTTAGTTAAATTTTTAGCGTTACTGAAAAGATTGTCTGCTACTGCTGTTGCTCCTTTTTCTATAGCGGCTGTTTTAAGTGCCGAACCGTTAAATACATTATTACCGGCTGTTGTAACCGTTTTTGGAATTGTAATTGTTGTAAGTGCTGTTGTTCCTTCAAATGCATTATAGCCAATTTCCTTAAGATTGCTTGGTAATGTAACTTTTGAAAGTTTTGTACAATTGTGAAATGCCATTGAACCGACAACTTTTATTGTATTTGGTATTTTAACAGAAGTTAATGTGCTATTGTTGTAAAAAGAATTAGCAGAAATTTTTACAACACTTTTATTTAAAATTTGTGACGGAATTGTAATATCGGTTGCTATACCCTTATATCCCGCAATATTTACGGTATCATCTGAATTTACAGTATATTCATAGTTGCCGCTTATAAAAATAGTTGCCGCATTTGCTGTAATTGAAATCACAGATAACCCACTTACAGCTAAAACCACAGCAATAATTGATGCTAAAAATTTTTTCATTTATTTTCTCTCCTTGTCATTATGACAAAATATTTTATATACTTCTCAATATACAATAAAAATAATAGCAAATATGAAATTTACTGTCAATACAAAATTGTGCAATTCAGTTACATATACAATCATCAAAAATATAAATTTTTTTATTTGTCAACTTTAACACAAAAAGGTCACATCATTGCATAAGCGGAAAGTATTTGTGGGCTTTGCCCACAGCCTTTGAAAAGGTTGACCAAACTTTTATAATTGCTTGGAAAATCAATTTGCTAAACCATAATTTATTAATGCTATCTCAAATAATCTTATAGCCTTTGACCGAAAACAAGTCAAAGGCTATATATTTTTCTCAATATTACTTTTCAAAATCAATTGAAAGGCTCTTTTTGTCGGAAGTAAATTTACGGCACGCTACCCCTGCCGACTGCAACATTCTTTTAGACGCAACAGTTGCGGCGCTGTCGGCATATTTATCATAAAGATAAACGACCTCTGCTATACCCGACTGAATAATGGCTTTTGCACATTCGTTGCAAGGAAAAAGGTCAACATACAGCCTTGCGCCCTTAAGATTTTTGCCTCTTGCATTAAGTATAGCATTAAGCTCGGCGTGTACCACATAGCTGTACTTTGTGTCTTCACCATCTCTGCACCACGGATAATCGTCATCGGAACAACCGAAAGGAAAGCCGTTGTAACCTGTGGAAAGAATGATATTGTTATTGTCTACAATACACGCACCTACTTGAGTGTTCGGGTCTTTACTGCGCTTTGAGGCAAGAATAGCCACACCCATAAAGTATTCGTCCCATGAAATATAGTCTTTTCTTTTCATTTATCTTTATCCTCCTTATCAATAACCTGATTTTTTCAAGTCTGCAAGTATCTGCACATAAAATTCTCTTATGTCAAAGTCCTTAATATTTTCACGGTTAAGGTCAATCATATCTCCGTGAGAAATACCTCTTTTACCTTTTGTAGTAATGTATGTATATTTTTCGCCCCAGGCAAAGGAGTTTTCTGAAACCAAGCCATCATTCTCGCCGTCAAAATATTTTACAAGATTGTATGAAAAGTTAAGCGGAAATTTTCCGCCCGACGCTCTGTTCAGCTTTGAGCCAAAGCTCTGATAATAAACCTTCGGTGAGTCAAATACATCAGCGTTAAGTTTCGTACAATTTGCCTGCGTAAGGTCGGTTACGGCAGAGATGAAGTCGGGATTTTTGTCGCCAAACTTTAAAAGTGCGTTATTGTATGCAAAAGCAATTTTATTTTTAACATTAGGCGAAACTTTTGTTAAAAGATAGTCGGCAAAACCGCAGCCACGATGCGGAGTGTTTATTGTGGTGAGCGATGCTGTCATATCTTCAACGCCGTAACAGGCAATCGCCTTTCTGCAATCAAGCCCGCCCTTTGAATGAGCAATAATGTTCAGCTTTTCACAACCTGTTTCCGCAACGATTTGTTTAATTCTCTCGGCAATCTCTTTGGCGCTGTCATCTACAGATGCGGCCGATTCGTGATTACCGTAGTAAATTTCTGCGCCGTTTGCAATAAGCTCTGCCGGCACTCTGCCCCAATAATTGAAATATGCGCTGTCACGAAAAAACACACCGTGCACAAGCAACACAGGGTATTTTGTTTTGCAAATTTTCTCATTAATTCTTTTTCTGTCAAGTTCGGCTTTATCAATCTCAAAATTAACCTCTTGCATAGTTATTTTTATAATAACGCCAAGACAAAATAAATTTACAATCGGAATAAAACCGCAAATTATTCCGATAAACCTATGCTTTATGCCAAGTTGTACCGATGTGCAATAAACGGAAATGATACCGTTCCAAAACAAAATAAACTCCGCAAGCAGAGCACCTCCAAGGCACAGCGCCCATTTTACCCAATTGTCAGGTAACATTTGAAAAGCCGACTGAATATAAATTACACTTGAAAGCAGAGTTGTTATTAAAAATTGCAAGAGCAATTCACTGCCGTGTGCAATCATTCTGAATTTAAAAGACGGATAGCCGCCCTTTGCACCGGACGGGAAAACATTTGCGGCAACAAACGCAAAAACACTGATAAGCGGCAAATACCACCTGTCAAGCATCTCTGCAAGAAAAATGCCGTTAATACCGACCATAAGCATAAGCGTGAGCAACAGCCTATAAAAGAATGTAAACACTCCGGATTTTTTCATTAAATCACCCGTTTTTATAATAACACGCACACACAAAAATTGCAACAAAAAAGCGGATGCAACTAATGCAACCGCTTTAAGATAATTATTTAATTACACCATAAGACTGCAAACGAGATCTGCATATTCACCGGGATTTTCAATCGGAAGTCCTGCAATGAGGAGAGCCTGATCGTAGAGAAGCTCTGCGTACTTCTTTGCTTTTTCAATATCCGTCTGCACTGCGCTTTCCATTGCCTTTACAGCCGAGTGATTCATATTAAGCTCAAGCACTCTCTGTGCTTTCATACCGCTGTCAGGATGAACCGCATTGAAGTATTTTTCCATTTCAAATGAAATGCCGCCCTTTGCGGTAAGGCAAACAGGGTGAGAAACCAACTTTTTAGACGCAACAACTTCGCTTACCTTGTCGCCGAGTGTTTCTTTTACAAAAGTAAGGATTGCACTGCTGTCCTTTTCTTCCTCTTTGTTTTCATCATTCTCAATACCGAGGTCATCGTTTGTAGCCGAACAGAAACGCTTGTCCTTGTACTGCATAAGAGTTTGGAGTGAGAACTCATCAATTTCTTCTGTACAATAGAGGATTTCGTAACCCTTTGAACGCAAAAGTTCTGTCTGCGGGAGATTGTCAATTGAAGAAATGTTCTCGCCGACTGCAAAGTAAATAAACTTCTGATCCTCTTTCATTCTGTCAACATATTCCGAAAGAGTTACAAGTTTTTTCTCTGTAGAAGAGTAATACATAAGTAAGTCTTGTAACTCTTCTTTGTGCATACCGTAGTCGGCAGATACTCCATACTTAAGCTGTCTGCCAAAGGCATTGAAGAACTTTTCATAATTTTCTCTGTCATTTGCAAGCATTGAAGTAAGCTCGTTCTTAATCTTCTTTTCAATGTTCTGAGCAATGGTTATAAGGTGACGGTCATGCTGGAGCATCTCTCTTGAAATGTTAAGCGAAAGGTCTGCACTGTCAACAATACCCTTTACAAATCTGAAATGTTCAGGCAAAAGCTCCTCGCAGTTTTCCATAATAAGAACACCGCTTGAATAAAGCTGAAGTCCCTTTTTGTATTCCTTTGTATAGTAATCGTAAGGTGCCTGTGACGGAATGAAAAGCAATGCCTTGTATGTAACAACACCCTCTACGGAAGTTACGATTGTATGCAAAGGCTTGTCCATAGCCATAAACTTTTCACGATAAAAATTATCGTACTCTTCCTGCTTAACATCTTTCTTTGCTCTCTGCCAAATCGGGAGCATACTGTTAAGAGTTTCGGTTTCTGTGTAGTCCTCATACTCAGGATTGTCGCTGTCCTTGGTTTCTTCCTTAACTCTGCTGTGAGTCATATCCATCATAATCGGATAGCGGATATAGTCGGAATACTTCTTGATAAGTCCCTGAATTCTGTACTGCTCAAGGAACTCATCATAGTTTTCTTCCTCTGTATTGTCCTTAATTTCAAGTACAATTGTTGTACCGATTTCGTCCCTCTCTGTTTCGGTGATTTCGTAACCGTCTGCGCCGTCAGATTCCCACTTGTAAGCTGTGTCACAGCCGTATTTCTTAGTAACAACGGTAATTTTCTTTGCTACCATAAAAGCGGAGTAAAAGCCAACGCCGAACTGACCGATAATGTCGATATCATCCTGCTTTTCGCCCATCTCCTGCTTAAACTTATATGAACCCGAAGATGCGATTGTACCAAGGTTGTTTTCAAGGTCATCCTTATCCATACCAATACCGTTATCGGTAATTGTAAGCGTGCGGTTTTCCTTGTCGGGCTTTATAAAAATCTTAAAATCATCTCTGCTCATATTAAGCTTATCGTCTGTAAGTGCAATAAAGCAAAGCTTATCAATAGCATCGCTTGCATTTGAAATAAGCTCTCTAAGGAAAATCTCCTTATGAGTATAAATTGAATTAATCATCAGGTCGAGAAGTCTTTTTGACTCTGATTTAAATTCTTTCTTAGCCATAAAATTACTTCCTTTTTAATTAATAATGCGTACTACATTCTTTCGTACTAATATTATATTATACATCATTTTGGTTAAATTTTCAATAGATAAAGTATTGGTTATGTGTAGCATAAATAAAAAGCAATACCGTACATATCATACAGTATTGCTTTTATATTCGTCATATTGCTTTTTAGTCCTTTATAAACAACTGATCCCAATAATATTTATATTTAGAATTATTATCGATATAGCAAGAAACACCGATTTTTTCATAAGTTTTGCTCATAATACTTGCTCTGTGACCTTCCGAATTCATCCATGCATTCACAACATCCTCCGGTGTTGAATATCCTGATGCAATATTCTCAGCCGCATTAGTGTAAGATACATTGTTTTCCTTAAGAATTGTTGACCATTTTGTACCGTTAGGTCGTTTATGATCAAATAAAGTAACTGTTTCTTTTGCACGAATATCAGAAAGACCGGTAAGTGTATCATCTTTTTTCAGCGGTTTAAGTCCCTCTTTGGCACGCTCAATATTTACAAGTTCAATAACCCTGTCAGCAAATTCTCTGTTATAGCTTGTTGTAGGTTCAGGTTCAGGCTCAGGATCGGGTTCGGGCTCAGGATCGGGCGTGGGATTCGGTTTAACCGGTACAGTTACTTCTGAAATAATCATCTGCGCTTTCGTTACATCCTGAACATCAATTTTGCCGTCGTTGTTATAATCGGCAATTTCTTTCTGCGTATCGGTAAACTGATTTTTTCCCGAAATGCCTAACTGCAAATATGTAACATCCTGTACATCAAACTTACCGTCAAGGTTTATATCATACTCGTCCGAATCGGAAATATCTTGGTAAGCGGTATTAATAACATCAAGAATAGTATTCAGCCTTTTTTCTGCTTCATCATCGTTAAGATAATCGTCAGCTTTTTCTTTATTAATTTTTACTTTAACACTGTCGATAAGGTCATTTTTCTTAACATTAAGCAATCTTGCAAGATTGCCTGTTTTGTCTGTTTTTGGGGTATCGGCTATTCCGTCATCGCTCACATAATATAATAAATAATCTGCCAAAAGATCGGCATCGGTCACACCGTCAGGTAAAGCAGAACCTATTACCTTGCTTGTTGTAGTAATTGCTTTTTCCGGACCGCACTCGGGATGATTCTTCCATGCCGCCTCTGTACATGTTTTAGAACTGTCATTAGGATTTTCCAATAAATTACCTGTAACATAGCAGGTATCGCCAAGGCAGTTGCCGTTCATAATTGTGTTATATGTCTGCATACCTGTGTCTGCACTGAAAATTACGCAATAGTAATTGTGGTCGCCCGACTGCACGATTTCGTCGGCATTGCCAGTTTTTGCAACATCATAGGAGTATAAACCGTTATCTTCTTTAGTGCATATTTCTTTCCTTGTTTGCCAATTTGTCCATTCTCCCGTACCGTCAGCTCTCCAGATATGGCAATAAATCGTAGTATAGTTTTCCCAACCTGTTGAGTCAATATCAAAGTAAATCTTTGTGCCTTCGCCTACATTTTCATCGGTGCTTACTGCCGACACTGCCAATCCGCCAATAGCAAGCATTGACATAGGCACTGTAAGTGCAAGTGCGGAAGCAGTAATACCTTTTAATAATTTATTATATTTCACATTATCAACCTCTTTGTAATTTTGATTTAATATTCCGCATTTTTTCAAAATATTATATTAATATGTTACAACAGTTGATAATATATGTCAATATTAATTCAAAATTTCACCAACGAAATTTTGTGCATTATTTTGTTGAAAATATGTGAGCAACAAAGTGTGCAGCACAAAAAAGGCTCCGTCAAAAGACGAAGCCTTAAATTTGTGAAAATATTAAGCTATACGATTAAGCCTTACCAACTGAACCGAAGAGTTCCATTTTCTCTTTAACAGTAGCCTTGATAGCCTCTGCACCCGGAGCAAGGAGCTTTCTTGGGTCAAAGCCCTTACCCTCTAAGTCCTTACCTGCCTCAACATACTTTCTTGTAGCATCGGCAAATGCAAGCTGGCACTCTGTATTTACATTGATCTTTGAAACGCCGAGTGAAATAGCCTTCTTGATCATATCAGCAGGGATGCCTGTACCGCCGTGGAGAACGAGTGGCATATCGCCTGTAAGCTGCTGAATCGCATCAAGAGTTTCAAAGCTAAGGCCCTTCCAGTTTGCAGGATACTTACCGTGAATGTTACCGATACCTGCAGCGAGCATTGTTACGCCGAGGTCAGCAACCATTTTACATTCCTTAGGATCTGCGCACTCGCCCATACCGATAACGCCGTCTTCCTCACCGCCGATTGAACCAACTTCAGCCTCAAGTGAAAGGCCGAGAATGTTACAAGCAGCTACGAGTTCCTTTGTCTTAGCAATGTTCTCTTCGATTGGGTAGTGAGAACCGTCAAACATAATTGAGCTGAAACCTGCCTTAATGCAAGCCTTAGCGCCTTCGTATGAACCGTGGTCGAGGTGAAGAGCAACAGGAACAGTAATGTTAAGCTCTTCGAGCATACCGTTTACCATACCAACGACTGTCTTGTAACCGCACATATATTTACCTGCGCCCTCAGATACACCGAGAATTACAGGTGAGTTAAGCTCCTGAGCAGTTAAAAGAATTGACTTTGTCCACTCAAGGTTATTGATGTTGAACTGACCAACTGCATAGTGGCCTGCTTTTGCTTTTGTAAGCATTTCTTTAGCGTTTACTAATGGCATATTAATCTTCCTTTGTAGTAAATTTTCGGAACAAAAAATATAGTCGCTCCGAGTTACTTTTATTATACAATAAATCATTTCAAATATAAAGTCTTTTGCAAAAGTTTTTTTGTTTTTTGAAGAAATTACAGGAAAAATCTTGTAAAATCACCTAATTTTCAATATATACTCACATAAGCGTGATATAATTTTGTTGCTTTTAAAACAATAAAGTTATATAATACTTATGAAAGCTATAAATTAGTAATTCATAATTAAAAAGTTTGTAACATATAAGTTTGACTTAATTATTTTATACAATTACGAATTATGCATTACTAATAAGGAGATATTTTTATGGATAATAATTTCAATTCTAATAATCAGTTTGAACCTGAAAAGCCTTTTACCGAAAAACCGACCGAGCCGCAGACTGCGCCTGTTTTTGAAACCGAAAATACAGAAAACAACGCAGAAACGACTAACGAACAATCGGTAACACCGCAGTATCGAAATTTTGAGCCTGAAAAACCGTTTGAAAATGGATTTTCTCAACCTCAGCAACCGCAAAATGACTTTGCTCCTCAAACACCGAATTTTGAACAGCCGCAGCACAACGGATATTATCAAAACAACGGCTGCAACGGACAATACAACCCAAACTTTAATCAGCAGTATAATCCGAATCCGCAATATCAACAGCCGTTTAATCCGCAACCGCCTCAATATCAGCCGTACGGCAATCCGCAGGCTGGCGGCAGACCTGTGTATCAGCCTCAGCATGGACAATACGCTAATCCACAGCAGCAATATTCTCAACCGTACGCACCACAGTATCAACAATATCAACCGCAGTACGGACAGCAGAATTATCAACAGCCAAACTTTAATCAACAGCCATACGGACAGCCTTATGTACCGCAGCAAAAGCCGCCTGTTGATTATGCAAATACATACGCTCAACCGCCAATGCCGAATATGCCACGCAAAAAGATGACACCCGGCATAATTGTAATAATAGTTGTGCTGTCATTGCTTTGTGTAGGCAGTATCTGCGGAATGATTGCCTATGTTGCGTCAAATTCAAACAACAACAAAAATAATGCAAATAACAGCTATACATTTACATTACCGAGTGACAGTCCGTACTTTAACAATGACAGTTCAAGCGCTCAAGAGCATAATGAATCCGATTACAGCAACAAGACAAATTCTTCTTATGAGGGAATTGACTTAAAAGCTAAACCGAGCGATGCCAAAGATTCCAAATACAACACCGAATATGCAAGCAACGAAGTAACAGATTCTATTGTCGGAGTTCTTTGCTATTCAGACGAAATCACAGATGATTCACAGTGCACTTCGCAGGGCAGCGGAATTATAATTACATCAGACGGTTATGTGGTTACAAATGCTCATGTAGTTGGCAACAGCAAAACTCTCTACCTTATACAGGTCGTTACTTCCGACGGCAAGCAGTACAAAGCAGGTGTTGTTGGTTACGATACACGCACAGACCTTGCTCTTTTGAAAATGGACGATGCAAGCGGACTTAAGGTCGCAAACTTCGGTAACTCCAAAGATGTTTCACTTGGTGAAAGTGTAATAGCTATAGGTAATCCCGGCGGAGTTAAGTATAACAACTCAATCACTCAGGGTATTGTATCTGCAGTTGACAGACAGAGCAGTATTACGACAAATGTAAAATTCATTCAGACAGATGCAGCCATTAACCCAGGCAATTCCGGCGGCGCTCTTGTAAATATGTACGGTCAGGTAATCGGAGTTTCATCCGCAAAAATAGCCGCTACAGATTATGAGGGTATGGGCTTTGCAATTCCTTCTGCCACAGTAAAAGATGTTATTGATGACATTATGAAATACGGCTATGTGCAGGGCAGAGTAAAAATTGGCGTTACAGGTGAAAATGTACAGAGCAGTGGAAACACGCCTGCGGGTATTGCGATTTACAGCATTGACGAGGACGGTCCTTGCGCAAACACAGACCTTAAAGAAAACGATATTATCACAGGTGCAGACGGCAAAAAGGTAAGCAACTTCGCCGAGTTCTATGATATACTCGAAAGCCATAAAGCAGGCGATACAATTGAGCTTGAATATTACCGCAGCTCAAACGGCAGTACAGATAAAGTTACCATAACTTTGCAGGAAAGCAAGTAATAAAATTATATAATCATAACGACCGCTGTCCGATAATGACAGCGGTCGTTTTTTAAATTATATAACGAGTGGCTTTTCCTGTTGCTGTCGCATTTAAAGGGTAACACCGTTGTATTTAGACTGCAAACAGCTTGCCGTTTGGTTATCGTTAGATTGTGTAAACGCAAAGTATTTGTGGGCTTTGCCCACAACCTCAACCGTTGAAAAGGTTGACTAAACTTTTATAATTAATTGGCAAAGCAATGGTTAAACCGTAATTTACCAAACCTTTAATAAAAATGGTTCTTTATCAAAAGTTGGGTAAATTGTGGTTTAGCGGAGTGTCGGTTGGGCATTGAAATTTAGCTAACGCTAAATTATCCTCCTAAAAGCAAAAAAGTTTACTCAATTTTTTCAAAAATTGCGGGTTTGGGCAGCGCCC
>ENA-OPCJ01000114-OPCJ01000114.1-human-gut-metagenome-genome-assembly--contig:-NODE-114-length-22864-cov-2.546802_pt1 | contig 22864 bp, 22 predicted proteins | sample MGYA00241565_ERZ501481 | MGnify/ENA primary metagenome ERZ501481 (study PRJEB25962, sample SAMEA2042662) | human gut metagenome | biome: human gut; feature: human-associated habitat; material: faeces...
CTGGATGAAAATCAGCGACCGATCATGGGAACTGATGGAAAACCTAAGACTGAACAGGTGGAAGTTACAGTTCCGCATTTCAAAGCAGTTACCGTCTTTGATATTGCTCAGACATCCGGGGAACCGATCCAGACACTGGCACCGGAATTACTGACTGCGGCTGTACAGGATTTTGATTCTTTCATGCAGGCTATTCAGAAAATATCCCCAGTGCCGATACGATTCGATGAGATTGATGGCAATACCAATGGATATTATCACAATGCACATAAGGAAATCGTGATCAAAAAAGGACTTAGTGAAAGCCAGACCTTAAAGACTGCTATTCATGAAACAGCCCATGCTAAACTGCATGACAAGGAAATCATGGAAAGCCTGGGTGTAGAAAAAGACCGTCTGACAAAAGAGGTTGAAGCAGAATCCGTTGCTTACTGTGTGTGTTCTTCCTTTGGTTTGGATACATCGGATTATAGTTTCCCTTACATTGCAGGTTGGAGCAGCAGCCGGGAAATGAAGGAAATGAAAGCATCTATGGATGTGATCCGCAAGACAGCCGGTGAAATGATCGATCAGCTTACTGAAGAGCTGGAAATCATTCTTGAAGAAAAACAGAAAACAGAATTACATGATAAATACGGCATTCTGGTAGATGCACTGGAAGCAGCCGGATACCGCTATGATTATCGGGAAAGCAAACCAGGACATATTGTACTGGCACCGGATGGGACACATGAGATTGCCGGGTATCTGCAGTTTGAATCATGGGGAGATATCAAAGATTGGCTGGAAGATACGATTGCAGAAGGAACGGATATTTCGGAAAGAGTTGATCGGGCTTTGTATCCATTTAAGTTTGATTATACCCTAGAGGAAGAAATGTTCAGAGGTAATGGTGACCGCTATGCGATTTACCATGTGGATGAAGGCACACCGGGAAAACAACATTTATTTATGAATATGGCAATGGTCAAAGAAGATGGCATTACAATCGATGCAGCAAATTATAAATGTGTCTATTCTGGCAGATTACATGAAAATGAAAAGCTGGATGATTTGTATGCCGTATTCAACGATAATCCACCGGCAGATTATAAAGCACATTCTATGTCGGTCAGTGATGTTATCATTACAAACCGTGGTGGGGATATGCAGGCATATTACGTGGATCGATTTGGATTTGCAGAACTTCCAGACTTTGCAGCACAAAGAGAAAAAATACTCGATATTGTCCCGGAAATAGAAAATGTGGATTATGAAAATGATCTTACATGTATCAGCTTTTATGCGGCTGAATGTGCTGAATTTCCTGTAATGGGTGAAGTACATTATGACCTGACATTACCGGAAGCCTTGGAAGCTTATGAGAAAATCCCATCAGAACGTATGCATGGACTGAAATGTGTTGGCTTTGATCTGAAAGACGGAAGTGATTATGAAGGAATGCAGAGTCTGATGATCGAAGGAAAAATACAGAAAGAATTTTTGAATTCGATTCCTGGATTTAGAGAAAATTCTTATGTGCAAAATGCAATCAGTCGTGTGGAAAAGTACTTGGAAGAAAGACATCCAAATGTGGAAAATCCTCTGGAATTCAATAAGAAAGTGGATAACGAAAAAAATATAAGCGAAGAAAAAAACGAGAAGGAGCTGAATATACAAATGAAACCAATACCGAAAAAGAAAAGGGGGGAAATGAGCCTATGAGAAACGTAAACCTGGAAGAAAACGAACTGACTATTACTGCTATCTTCCAGCAGCACACCAAAGAAGAAACTATCCAAACACTGAAAGAAGCTTTGGAAGTTTTGGAACAGGAAGAAAGTGATCCTGAGAATGAAGAAATGATCGAGATCATCAATTCTACAGTTGGAAAATTACAGCAGATCGAAGACAAATACTACTATTCTCTGGATCTGAATTATTATCTGAATAACTTGGAGGACGATGCCTATGAAGCTTAATCAATTTGCAGTCTACCGAGTAGATCAGCAGACAGCAGGAAAAGCACTGTGGCATCTGCCATATCAAGAGGCAAGACAGCAGAATGTGTCGATTACTGTCGAAAATTACCGATTAATCTCGATTCATGAAATGCAGGAAAATGAAAAAGTCGCTGACATCTGGAAACGGACGAAAAATCAATGCGAAGTCAGTGACGTGCTCGTATTGAACAAGAATGGAGAAATCAGCTGCTACTATGTAGATGAGAACTATCCACAGTATCTGGCCGGATTTATTCGTATCAATACATCCGGTGCACTGATCACTATGGAAACTGAGAATTATCAGATTGATGGGAAAAAGGGGAACTGGATTGCAACAGACACCATCATTATTGATGGAAAACAGTTTTATTTGATGGAACATCAGGTATACCGAGATCAGGCCCAGGGTGTTATCCTGGATGCCTATGGAAAAATGGTTGTCGAAGAATGTAAGAAATTCGATGAAAAGACAAAACAAAAGATCCATGATTACATCCAACAGCAGGTACCGCTAAATCCGGTCGAACAGCTAAAACAAGATGGTAAAATTCGTCTGGAACATTACCAGAAATTCTACCAGAACGGCACTTATGAACGAAGCAGAGAATCCGGTACCGAAGCCAATTATGATATGGTGGACGGTCTGGTGAATAATCAGAAGAAGAATCAGGAAAAGACCTCTGATGCTAGCAGCAATAATCAGACCTCCCGAAATCAACAGGATGGAAAACCTAAGAAACGAAGATCCGTAATCAAACGACTGCATCAGAAACAGATTGCCATTACTCGCCGGTCCGGAAAGCCGATACCAAAGTACCTGGATCAGGAAATGGAAAGAAAGCGGGGATAGAATATGCGAAGGTTAAAGTGTGAAAAAGAAACGATTATTCTGACCAATGAAGATGACAGATTCTATGATGTGTATACCTTTAATCAGAGCTTGCAGAAACGGTTACGAGAATTTGCAGGAAAGTATCCGGATGATTGCTGGTTGAAAGGATCTTCGGAGGATGGCAGTGAAACGTATATGATCAAAAAGGGAAGATTATCTTTAAAACTGGTTCCGCCCTATAGTACTTCAAGAAAAATGCAGGCAAAGGATATCAGCAAGATGAAAGAACCTTCATAGGACGCGATTTAAGAGAAAAATGCCATGTGTAGACATGGAAAAATGAAAGCAAAATACGTTAGATGATAAAGTGTATAGGTTCAAAAGGGAAAGTGCCCTTTTGGGCCTTATTTTGTGTTTTACTATAAGTAATACCACAATATAAGCAGGGATTTTTATACCCCACCTATTGATATACACTGTAACCATCAAAGAAGATTAAATCATAAAATTCAAAGAAATGGAGGAGTTGGCAATGAAAGGTTTTAACACTGGTGATGGTTACATGGGATTGGTAGATGGTAAATATATCTTGTTTGCCAGTGAATCCGATTACTATGAATACATGAACGATTAAAGGAGGAGCTGCTATGAAAGGAATATTCGGAAGTATGTTTGATTTAAACCATGATGGAAATATCAGTCTGCTAGAAAGTACAATGGAATTTATTTTTCTGAATGAACTGCTGAAAGATGATTCTGAAGAACGGACGGAACTGGAGTTATCTGGACTGGATCCGGACGAGTTGGAGTTTATGGATACAGATGAACGAAGAGAAGTACTGGAAGATGCCGGATTGGATCCGGATGAATATGATTTCTAAGGAAGGAGCATTTATAATGGCAAAAGTATTTATCACACTGACAGGAACAAAACATTATTTCGGAAATGATTTTCTTGAAAAGGGTACGAAAATCAGACTGGAGAAAGAGCCAGATAATGAGTATGACAAGGAAGCAATCAAAGCTACTTATAAAGGCCTTGGAAAAATCGGGTATGTGGCGAACAGTTCTTATACTGTTATTGGTGAGTCGATGAGTGCCGGACGTCTCTACGACAAGATTGGAGATGTTGCATATGCAAAGGTAATACTTGTTACACCAGCTGGGACAATCTGCAAAATTTGTAAAAAGAGTCTGGTAAAAGACGAGGAGCTATAATGAAAAACAAAGAGATATTGAGAAAAGTGTGAGAAGGGAGAAGAAATGTATACAAAAGAACAGAATGAAGAAATAGAAAAAGTATGCCGAGTGTTTGATAGCTATATCAGAGAAAATCCATATTTCGATGTTGTCTGGTCAGATAAATTGGGCTACATCTATTTAAGTGGAATCGCTCCCGACAGAGAAGATGTTTGCATGGCACCGTTAATTCTCAGGTCTGGTGAGGATCTTTGTGAAGAAATCATATATAATATGGCGGCAGATATATTAAAACAGATTGGAGTACATCGTGACGATCCAGAAGATTGTTCCTCAGACGAACGGAAAAAGATTAAAGAAGAATTAAAGCCATATATGGATCAGCTTCCAGAATATACACATTTGGTTACTGAGCTATTCAGAGAATAACGTATTTTAATCTGCAATAAACAGGATATGAATTTATTTCAGGAGGAAGAACAAATGAGCAAAAAAGAAGGATACAGCAGAAAAGGATTATTTGGAGAAATCAAGCATTATGATGCGAATGGAAGAAAGATCGGAGAAAGTAGACCTAACATTTTGGGAGGATATAGCAATTACGATACAAATGGTCATAAAACTGGTGAGAGTAGACCTAGTATCTTTGGCGGAATGAATCATTATGACAGCCACGGACACAAAACTGGATCAACCAGACCAGGTATATTGGGTGGAGCAAATCATTATGATGACAAAGGGCATAAAACTGGTCACAGCAATCCTGGAATATTAGGTGACTGGAATCACTACGATGACTGATACTTAAGAAGGAAGGAGTCAACATGTACAATCTGATCATAGATCTGGAAATGTGTAATGTGCCGAGAGATTATCGGCGGAGATCTTACAAATATGCAAACGAAACCATACAGATAGGTGCGGTATTATTGAATGAAGATTTTAAAAGGATCAGTACGCTCTGTCAATATGTACATCCGGAATATGGAGTTATTGATCATTTTATTGAATCTTTGACTGGCATTAGGAACTCACAGGTGAAAAATGCTCCACGGATACAGGAAGCATTGTTACATATGATTGACTGGCTTGGAGACCGCAAGTATCAGATCTATGCATGGAGTGAATCAGACCGAGCTCAGATTGTACATGAGATTAAAGCAAAGAAAATCACGGACGAAAAGATTCTTGCTTTTGTAGAAAAAGAGAACTGGATTGACTATCAGGCGGTTTTTACAAAGAGGTATGAATTAACTAGACAGCTTAGTTTGGAAGAAGCATTGGGGCGGGCAGAAATAGAACCGGAAGGAAGATTTCATGATGGATTAGATGATGCAGTAAATACAGCCTATCTGATTGAAAAATTGGAATTAAATCCGGAGTATCAACTGGTAAGCTATGAAATGCCAGATAAACCGTCAGAGCATCTATGTAGTACACTTGGAGAATTTTTTAATGGATTAGATATCAAATGGGCATAGTGTGAGTTATTGCCAGAAAAAAATTAGGAAAACAATAGCTTAAAAAGTCTGATTTTTGCACAAATTGTTCTAAATGATGTACTATATGTCTCCCACCCGTGGTATACTGGAGTTACTGTTGGGTGAAAGGAGATTCGGTAAATGCCAAAGGGAAATAATCAGAAATTTAAACTATATAGACTTGCTCAAATTATGCAGGAACAGACAGATGATGACCATTATATTACTATGCCTGAGATTATGGAAGAATTGGCCAAATATGATGTGACTGCAGATAGAAAAAGCATATATACAGATTTGAGAGATTTGAGTGTCCTTGGTGTTGAAGTAGAAGGTGAACCAGTTGGAAATCGCTATCATTATCATGTTGTAAATCGTGCATTTGAATTGCCGGAGTTAAAGCTTCTGGTAGATGCTATCCAGTCATCCAAATTTATCACAGAAAAGAAAACCAATGCGTTGATAAAAAAATTAGAAATGCTGGTTAGCAAATACGATGCACAGAAACTGCAGAGGCAGGTCTATGTGTCTGGTAGAATCAAGACAATGAATGAAAGCATTTATTATACAGTGGATGCTATTTATAATGCAATTTCTGAGAACAAAAAGATAAAATTTCAGTATTATCAGTGGAATGTCAAAAAGGAAATGGAACTGAGACATAATGGAGCCTGGTATCATATTAGTCCATGGGGACTTTCCTGGGATGATGAAAACTATTATTTAGTAGGATATGATTCTGATGCTGGAAAAATCAAACATTATCGCGTAGATAAAATGCTTCACATTAAGCTGTCAAATGAGAATAGAGAAGGAAAAGACTATTTTAAAAAATTAGATATGGCGGATTATGCCAAAAAGAGTTTTGGAATGTTCGGTGGAAAAGAACAGACAGTAAAACTTTTGGTGAAAAATAGTTTGGCGGGTGTGATTGTTGATCGGTTTGGGAAAGATGTAATGATGTTTCCGGCGGATGAAGACCACTTTACAGTAAATGTGGATGTTCATGTCAGTAGACAGTTCTTAGGATGGATTATTTCCCTCGGAGAGGATATCAAGATTGCCGGTCCTGATGAAGTAGTGGATCAGATGAAAATGGAAGTTGAAAGATTGATGATGCAGTATCAGTAAACGGCTCTATAAAAAATAACAATAATAGTGATTTTAGCATGCTTTATGAGAAAAGATATACTATAGGTATTTTGCCTATGGTATACTTGTAGTATTGTTGAGGACGGTTTTATCAAGATTGTGATAAATTGAGAAAACAAAAAGATATATTGTGTGGGAGATATAGAAAGAAATGCTTGGTGATATTTCAAATATAATTAAAACAATTGTTAGAAAAACAGGAGCAACGCAAAAACGTAAGTATGTCAGATTAGTTGGAAACAAGAAGACAATAAAATATGATGGATGTTCTCACCAAGTTAATGGTTTTATCACTGAAGAGTTTAGTGTCGATAATAAAAGATATTCTGTTAAGTATGATTCATATGAGACTTCCGGGATAAATGCAGGTTGCTACTATCCAGAACTTAAAGGAAAGCTTTGTATTTATAATTCTAGGGGCATAGATGTTACAAATAGATTTGATATAGAAATTATTCCGGGCGAGCTATTTATTGAGAAAAGAGAATTGATTTTACAATCTGCTTCAGGTATTCATGAATATGATGGTTGCTCATATGAGTTAAATACTGTAGAAATTAGTGGAGATGGATTTGCTAGTGAGGAAGGCTTTCGTTATTGTTGTAAGGGAAGTCTGTATTTACCAGGAGAAGTTAATAATCAAATTCTGTATTCTGTAGATGAAAAAACAAATCTCGATAACTACAATGTACATGTTGAAGAAGGAATATTGAAGGTTATAGACAGAAAAATACCATATACTATTACATTGGAATATCCTGAAAAAAAACACGTATATACGGGCGAAAAAATAGTTGATGAACAGCCAAGCGAAGAAAAAATAGAAGTAAATGGTATTAGTTATATTGTAAAAAATATAGATGTTGTCGCATCTGGAAAAAATGTTGGAGAATATGATTATGTCATAAGGAGTGCACCAAGAGTATATAACGAAAAAGGTGATGAACTCACAAAACAGTTCTCAGTTGAATATAAATTGAATAATATGAAAATTATTCCCAAAAGCATAGTGCTTATGTCGAATTCTGGAAGAAAAATCTATGATGGGAAACCATTAATAGCTGAAGGGCTATTAATTGATGGATTGATTGAAACAGATTCAATTAAATATAAAATAACAGGTAAACAATGTGATGTTGGTATTAGTGAAAATTATTTTGACTATTATTTTGAACCAGACATACTTGCGACTAATTACATTGTGGAAAAGAAATATGGAATATTAAAAGTGGAAGAATTAAAAGCAAATACTAAACTAGATATACCTTCTATAGATTATATTTTAGATAATGATGAATGTATAAAAACTAATTTGAAAGAATTATATCATATTGATGAATTAGAACATGGTAATAAGACATTTGTTGAATTGGAATTTACAAAACGAGTCATAAATCGTTTGCAGGGGAATTTGGGTATATTTACATTAGGTGAGTTATTAAACTTAACATATGAGAAGCTGATGACTTTGAAAGGATTTGGTAGAACAAGCATTATAGGTGTAGACGAGTCATTAAGGAAAATATCCAAAAAGGATTGTCCTTCAACAGTAAAAGGAAATAGTTTATTTATTAATCAATCAATTAGATATTTTTTGAGAGAACATATTGAACAGATTTACCAAAATAATTATGAGTTCTGTAAAAATAGCACTTTTAATGATAATGAGCAATTAGTAATCGATACATTGAAAGAAGCGACTAACTTGCTTGATAAAGAATTGATCGTAAACACAATAGAAAAAGCAGAACATATAGTTCCTATCATGAATATGTTGAATTCGATAGTGTCTAAATATGATAGAAAAGAGGAGATACGCAAACAAATAAAAAAAGAATATAATCAAATTTCCGACAATAAATATGATTGCCATATCAAATGGTTTATATATGCATATACTGATGATGATTCAAAAAGAACTCAGATGTTAACCGATTTTGAACAAAAAAATATAAGGTATATTAAAGACATCATAAAAGCTAATTTTATAGAAGATGACAGCCTACAGGAAATTTTAAATTTCATCAAATGGTGTGGCTTTGATGTTCAAAAAGAAGCACAGACTATGCTAAATAAGTTATATAAAAATTATAGAGAGTGCGAAGTGATTGCTAATCGTGCAGCTGGAAATACATTAGATATAACAGGAAAAGTCTTTGGGGTTACTAGAGAGAGAGTTCGGCAGATTGAGAAGAAAGTGACAACACGTTTTGAATCATTATTGGAATCAAATAGGATAATATTAAAGGTTTTTGCAGAGAGAGATGGAGATGAGATATTAACGCCGTCTGAATTGTTGGACTACTTTGGAGAATATGCGGAACAGATTTTATATTTGCTAAGAAGATCTGACACTACTTTATATACATATGATAGTGATTTGGATGTATTTGTAGTAGGAAGTTCTGGTCTGGCAGAACGTGCACAAGCATATATAGATAAATTACCTGAAGTTTTTTCAGAAGATCAGTGTAGCGACATTATCAAACGCGGTATAGAAGAATATAATCTAACAGAAGAAATAATTCTTGCACATATTGATAGTGAATATAAAAAGACAGAAAAGCTATATCATAGATCTAGATTAACATTGCAGTCAATATATGATGCTACTTTGAAAAAATATTATCCTGAGGGACTTTGGGTTTATGGAGTAGAAGATATTCTAGGATTTCGAGCCCATATTAAAAATGATTACGGTAATATTATTTTACCTGAAAAAGACCGTGCTTTAGTTGCTCAAATTTGTCGTGCGGCTGTTTTATGTGGACGTGGAAAATATAAAGCTAAACAATTGAAGTATGTATCAGCTCCATTATTGAAAAAAATTGAAAAATTTATAGATACTAGTGAGAGTACAGTTATTTTAATGAATACTATATTCAATGTTTTTGAAGATGAATTAAGAGCTGAAAATATTGATAATAAATATTATTTACAAGGAATTCTTCATGAAACCTTTGGAAAAAAATGGTGCTTTAGAAGAGACTATGTTTCTAAGGATGAAACAATTACTTCACTTAATACAGAAATTGTTTCATATATAAAAAATGCAGGATATCCTGTGAAAAAACAAGAAATACAAAATAAATATCCTGGTATTACTGAGATTGTATTGAATGTAGCAACAAGTGATCCTAAAATCTTAAATCTATTTGGGTGCTATCTTCATGGAGATAATCTGAATCTATCAAAAGCAGATATCTCATACTTAAAAGAAGTTGTTGAACAGTTCCTTAAAGAAAAAGATTCATGGCATTGCAGAATGCTATATGAATATATTATGCAAGATAATCCTATTGTTTTAAAGAAAAATTATATTAATTTCCCATTTGGAATCTATAGTTTATTGGAGTATTGTTTCCGAGAAGAATATAATTTTTCCAGACCGTACATTGCTAAAAATGGTTCAGAAATCACACGTACTTTCGAGGCACTACAGGAGATGATTCAAGACTCTGATACGATGGAGGTAGCGGATATTTCTTTATATGCACGTAAGAATTTCCATCAAATCGGTAACATTTTAGAGTTTTTGGACAGTTGCAATGATACTCACTTTTTGATTAGTTCTTCTGAAATTGCATCAATAGATATAATAGGAATTAAAGAAAGCGATGTTATAGAAATTGAAGCAATATTGAAAAATGAAGTGGTTTCTACTATGCCTATTAGCAATTTGAAATGCGTTCATGCATTCCCTAAAATTAATATTTCATGGAATGAATGGTTAATTTATAGTGCAATAAAACGATGGGGAAAAAAATATGAAGTTCAGGCATCAGAATCACAATTAAAACAGGCTGTTCCGCTTATTGCACCAAAAGGGGAAATGAGCATTTCAAATTTAGAGAATATGGATGTTAATAGCGAATTAACAGTTGCCGATGATTTGAATGATATTGATAAGTTGATCGAGAATTATGCTTTAGAGGAGCTAGAATTAGATGAATTATAGAGAAATGGATATTAAACACAGCTATAAAAGCCGGGGAAATGAAAATATAGCTGATTCATTCCTTAATCCGGTATTAGCTTATACAAAAGAATATAAGAGAAGTGTAGGATTTTTTTCGTCAGGTGTTTTTGATACAATAATGCCAGGAATTATTAAATTAGCCAGAAATCATGGATATATTAAACTAATAGCTAGTCCAAAGCTATCGGAAGAAGATGCTACTGTTATTACATTGGGATATGAACAACGACAGAATTATATCATAGAGGCTTTTAGTAAGGACTTTGAAAAAGAATTAGATCTTTTAGAGGATGAAAAGCTTCAGATATTATTTGATTTAGTACGAAAAAAAATTTTAGACATTAAAATTGCAATAACTGATCAATGTGGAATATATCATGACAAATTAGGTATTATGCAAGATTTTGATGGGAATAAAATAGTTTTTTATGGATCTCCCAATTCTAGCTATAAGGGATATCGATCCAATTATGAAAAAATTCGTATTTCTAAAGGTTGGGAACCTGGTAGTAAAGAAATAGTAGATGAAGAAAACGAAGAATTTGATTCATTGTGGAATAATACAAATGAATTTGTAGAAGTGTACGAATATCAAAAAGTCGCAGAAAAAAAACTGATAGAAATAATTGAAAAAAGATCTAATTCAAATAAAAAGAATGAAATTGTTCTAAGGGATTACCAGAAACAAGCCATTCAAGCCTGGATAGATAATAACTATCGAGGCTTTTTCGTGATGGCAACAGGAACTGGAAAAACATGGACCGCAATTTATTCAGCAAAAGAATTAGTAAAAGAACATTCATCGTTGATATTAATCTGTGCTCCATATAAACATTTAGTAAAGCAGTGGTCAGAAGATGTTGAGGCTGCATTCCCTAATGCAGATATTATTATGGTTTCGTCAGAAAATCCTAAATGGGATATTGAAATATCTAATGCAATTGTTAAGACTAACTATGATAAAAGTGCGCAAGTAATAGTTATATCTACTATAGCATCTTTTAAAAACAAGCTAGTGAATATCCTTACAAAATATTCAGGTGAAAGATTATTAATTGTAGATGAGGCTCATAGATTTACAAAGCGGCCGGAAGCATTAAAGAAGATTTTTCCATATATGTTAGGATTAAGTGCAACACCATTTAGTGGAACTTCTGCAGCAAAAGGAACTGAATTAATGCAATTTTTTGGAGGGCAGGTGTTCAATCTTCCGATTGAAAGTGCATTAGATAAAGGGTTCCTTGTTCCATATTACTACTATCCTATTTTTGTTTATTCAAATTATGAGGAAGAAGAAAAGTTTAATAATCAGTCAAGAATTATGGCATCATGTTTTAGAAATGGGAAATTAGTAGATGTAGATACATTTGTAAAAGCCCATAGAAATAGACTTAGGATTATATCTATGATTGATGAAAAACAAACATGTATTCGAGATATTATCAATCAAGTAGAGGAAAATGATCATTTTGTTGTATATTGTGGAGACGGAAAATTGTTCGATGATAATACGGGAGAAGAGATACGACATATCCAATCAGTGAAGAAAGTATTAAGCGAACATGGTTTTAAGGCAAGTCAATTTACAGCAACTGAAAATATGCAAGAAAGAATGCAATTAGTCGATTCGTTTAACAAGGGAGAAATATCAGCTTTAGCAGCAATTAGATGTCTTGATGAGGGTATAAATATTCCTTCTATAAAAAGCGCTCTGATTCTTTCAAGTAATGATGATTATAGAGAATTTGTTCAACGTCGAGGTAGAATTCTACGAACATATAAAGGAAAGCAATTTTCAAAAATATATGATGTCATTGCTCTTCCAAGTGATAATATGGAACAATGGGCTAAAATAGAACTAAGAAGATTTAATGAATACGCAAAATTAGCATTAAATTGGAATGAGTTACAGCTAGATTTAGATGAGTTGTTACTTCGTTATGGACTTACACAGGATGATATAGACGTTTATGACTATGAAGAAATGGAGAATAAAGATGATGAATAAGGAAGATATAGTAAAAAATATGGTACAATATATTGAAGAAGAAGAACGAAATCTTCAAGCTGCGAGAATGACAAATGATAATAAGGCAGCAAAAACGGATATCGTGAATGGAATACTTAATAAGTTGGAAAAGGAAACAAGTGATGAGAATTAAAACTATCGAATATGAGAATTTCAGAAATTTTAAAGATCATGGAACAATTAAATGTTCTACTGACGGTAAAATGACTATAATTTACGGAAAAAACGGAGATGGAAAAACCACATTACATCAATTGTTCCAATGGATTATATATGGTCAAGTAAAATTCAATAAAACTACCACAGATCATTTATATAATTTAGCATTTGAAAATGAATTACCATTCGGACAAGTTTTTAATGTTATGGGAAGAATAGATTTTGAGCATGAAGGAAATGAATATTCTCTTACACGTACATATACTTATAAAAAATGTGTTGATGATTCGGAAAAAATAGGTGAAGATTTATCTCTTCAAAAGATGGATGATGATTACAACTGGAAAAGAGTAGAACAACCGGAACAAACAATTGAAAAAATGTTACCATCTGGATTAGCAGAGTACTTCTTTTTCGATGGAGAAAGTATGATTGCCGATTTGAGAGTAAAAGGAAAAGATTCAGCAGCAAAACTAAGAAAAGCTTTGTATTCAATGTTTGATTTAGATGTAATAGAGTCCGCTATTAATCACATTGGAAGAACAGATTTAAAAACAACAGTTTTAGGAAAACTATATTTGGGGAAAAGTGCCATAGGTAGTGGCGGTGAAGTTTCTGCAGTAAAAACAAATATTGAAACAGCTCAGAATACTATTACTCAGAAAACCGATCAAATAGAAAAATATAATGTAGAAAAAGAGGATAAGAAAACAACAGTTCAGATAATTTCAGAACAAATAGGGAGCACTAAATCTAAAGCAGAATATGAAAGTCAACGACGAGAATTAAAACGACAGAGAGATTTATTTTTAGAAAACGCTAAAAGTTATCAACATCAATTTGGTGATGCAGTTATGGCAATGTTTCCACAGTTGCTTATATCAAAAGCAGTAAATGATGCAAAAAACAAACTAAATCTTCAAGTTAATAAAAATCATTTGCCATCCGGATTAAATAAACGTTTGATTACATATTTGCTTAAAATGAATACCAAAACGTGTATATGTGGTCGCGAATTGTGTGATGATGAAAAAGAACATATTAAAAAGTTTTTAGATATGTTACCACCTAAATCATATTCAAGTATGTACCAGGAATTTACAAAAACTGCGATGAGATGGGGAAATGGTTATGACAAAGATAGTATAGAAGAAATTATACATAGAGTGTTAGTAAACCAAGATTCAGCTAGCGAAAATGAAAAGAAAATAAAAGAATTAGATGATGCAGAAAAAAAGAGCAAAGATATTGAAAACCTTATTATAGAAAGACAGAAAGCTGAAAACAGAATTAGTGAACTGGACAGTCTTATTACCTCTTTAAGCGGTCAAAATGATAAATACAAGATATATCTAAAACAACAAATGAAAAAATATGATAAATTGACAGAAGCTAATGAAATGGGGAAAAAAGCTACTGCAAAAATAGAAATAATGGAAAGCGTATTAAAGTATTTTGTTGATAAGTTGGAAAAAGAATCTGTTGAGTACAGTAAAAAATTAGAGGTAAACATTCAAAGTCTATTAAATAATATGCTTACCAGTCGAAGGACTGTGTCTGTTTCACAAGAGTTTTCAGTTCGCGTAACAGATAGTTATAATGATGAATCAAAATCAGAAGGTCAATTTGCAGTTGTCTCTTTTGCTTATATCGGTGGAATTTTAAAAATGTTAAAAGACGATGAAAATTTACATGGAAAGGAATATCCTCTAGTATTGGATGGACCTTTTTCTAAATTGGATCCAGATCAGAGACAAAATGTTGTAAACATGTTGCCTACTTTTGCATCACAAGTAATTGTATTTTCGAAAGATGATTTGCATGACGTAATATCATCAGAGAATATTGGACGAGTATGGACAATTGAAAGTAATGATGAGAAAAATATTGCAAAAGTCGAGGAGGGAAAACTGTGGAAATAACAACAGATATATACTTAAAAGGAACTGCATGGAATAAAGCAATTAATTCTCTAGGAGATATTTTTGCTACAAGAACTAATTATAGCTTATTTATGTTAAGTTTAGCTATTGGTATTATGTATGATAGAAGAACCAATATACCAATTGAAAATGGAGAAGATGTGAGAACAGTTCCAAGAAATGTACTTAATAATAATGATAATGGAAAATTAGATTTTTATTTCCAGGCAGCAATTTTATCTACATTGACTGAGAACTTATCAGAGGAAAAACGCCTGGAACTTGCGTTTGGGGAAAAAACTGATTTCAATAAAATAGCTTTCTTACTTTCTTTTGCAAACTTTGGAGTTGAAAAGCTTGTTGAACAAATTGGGACAACACCACTTGAATCAATGGAAAATATAAAGAACTTCATGGTTTCTACAGTAGAAGGACGTAATTTTGATATTAATGAGTTACCAATAGAAGATATTGATATCTTTGGAGAATAAATAACTATTGCAAGAGGCATGTTAAGATGTTGACAGTAAGAACCTACTTAAGTATACTACTTAAGTAGGTTCTTATATTATGGGAGGTTGAAATGAAATTTTGTTATCGTTTTCCTGTTGTTCGTGGAATTCAAGCAGGTAGAGAGTACTATATTGGTATGGTTCCGTTAAATATGTTAGAAAAAATATTCCCTTCTGACGATGAATATATTTTGCCAGAATATCGAGCACAAAGGAAATTAAATGAATCCAGAATACCTGAAATAAAAAAGTATATTATTAACAATCCGGAATCGTATGTGTTTTCTGCATTGGCAGCGTCTATAGATGGTACATTTCATTTTATTCCTTCGGAAATTGAAAATAGTGATACAGGAATATTAGAAGTAGATATGGGAGCTAAAATACTCATTAATGATGGCCAACATCGTAAAGCGGCAATTTTAGAAGCTATTAATGAGAATCCAGAAATAGGAAATGAGACTATCTCCGTTGTTTTTTATCAGGATTTAGGACTGGCAAGAAGTCAACAAATGTTTACAGATCTTAATAAACATGCTGTAAAGACTTCAAATTCAATAGCAGAATTATATGATTCTAGAGATTCTCTTGCAGTGGTAACAAGGAAAGTAATATCCGGTATACCTTTTTTAAATGAATATGTGGATAAAGAACGTGATAATTTAGGAAAGTATTCATCAGCATTATTTACGTTGAATACATTTTATGTGGCTAATAAACGAATTTTAAAGCGAAGCACTTGTAGTGAAAATTTTGCGGATTTTATAACTGCCTTTTGGAGTAGCGTAGTATCGCATATGTTGCCGTGGAACGAGCTTGTAAAAAAGGAAATAAGTAAAAAAGAATTAAGGGAACAATATATAGCTACTCAAGCTGTTGTTATACAAGCACTTGGCCGAGTAGGAGCATGTTTATATGAAGATTATGAAGTTGATAAAATAGATTCATATGTAAAGAAAATTGAGTTAATTAATTGGAAAAGAAATTCTAGTGATTGGAAATTACGTGTTATCCGAAGTAATGGGCGTATGATTAATAATGCAAATGCTATTTTATTAGCTGGTAATATAATAAAAAAACATTTGAATTTGCCATTAACGGAAGATGAATTAACAGCAGAGCAGAAATTTAATGATATGAGATAAGAGGTAAAACTATGGCAAAATGTGAATCATGTGAAACAAGTAAACAAGATATAACGATTACAAAAAATATTGTTGATGGACTGATGGAAACGGTCAGAAATCTATATCTTGCAGATGATATTCCATGGGTAATTGGTTATTCAGGAGGGAAAGACAGTACAGCAACTTTACAGCTTGTTTGGTTATCTCTCTTAGATTTACCGATTGAAAAAAGAAAGAAAACTGTCCATATAATTAATACAGACACTATGGTAGAATCTCCAGTAATCGAAAAATGGGTAACCAAGTCATTGGCCATTATGGAAGAGTCTGCGAAAAGAGATCAACTTCCATTCATTACTCATAGACTAACACCGGATTTAAATAATACATTTTGGGTGAATTTCCTTGGAAGAGGCTATCCATTTCCTAGAAAAAAATTACGTTGGTGTACGGATCGTTTGAAAATTCAACCAGTTAATAATTTTGTAAAATCAGCAATTGCTGAACATGGTGAAATTATTATGGTTTTGGGGACTAGAAAAGCGGAAAGTCAGCGCCGTGCTAGAACAATGGCATATTACGAAAAAAAGAGGGTGCGTGAATTACTTAGCCCTAATCCTACAATGGCTAACGAGTTGGTTTTCTCGCCATTAGAAGAATGGAATGACAATGATGTATGGGTGTTTTTAATGCAATATAAAAATCCGTGGGGATATTCCAATCAAGAACTTTTAACATTATATCGAGGTGCAACAGCAGATAATGAATGTCCTATGATGGTAGAGAAGAATTTACCTAGTTGTGGAAAGAGTAGATTTGGATGTTGGGTATGTACAATGGTGGAAAAAGATAAATCTATGGAAGCTATGATTGCAAATGATGATGAAAAGGCATGGATGACACCATTACTAGAATTTCGTAACGAATTTGGCGATGAAGAACATGATCGAGAAAGACGAAGTTTTAAAAAAATGCAAGGTTATTTGCAAGGAAGTTATGGGAAATTACATCATGGTCCATACAAAAAAGAAATTAGAGAACAATGGCTACAGAAGTTGCTAGAAATTCAATTAGAAATAAATAATAATGGACCTGAAGAATTTTCAAATTTAGAATTAATCACATTGGAAGAACTTCGTAATATACGAAGAATATGGGTCTATGATAAACATGAGTTTGACGATTCTCTTCCTAGAATCTATGAAGAGATAATGGGAAAACCTTTTGAAGATCCTAATTGGATAGGATCTGAGGCTTATGGACATACCGAGTGGCAAATTTTACAAGAAACATGTAAAGAATTGTTTCCAGAAGAAGAATTGTCATTTGAGTTACTATATAATCTTATTGATACAGAAAATCAATCTAATAGCGTTAATCAAAGAAAAGGAATATTAGATTCTTTAGAAAAATGTATTAAACATAACTTTTATGCAAATGAGGACGATGCAACACAATATTATTCTGAGCAATTGACAAGAAAGAAAAATATGGGTGGCAGATACAACGAAAAATTCTTTGCTCACATACAAAACGAAGGGGAAGAATTCGAAGACGTTCCAGAAGAGGAAGAAAACTAATGATAATAAAAAAATTGGAATTACATAATTTTGGGGTATATGCATTAACAAATACATTTGAATTCAAAGGAGCAAAACCCATTGTTCTTATTGGTGGAATGAATGGAAGAGGCAAAACCACATTTCTCGAAGCAATATTACTAGCTTTATATGGAACAAATTCTTTTGCTTATAATGAAAGTAATTATAAATCTTATGGACATTATTTAAAATCGTTTGTTAATGTAGCGGACGGATCATTGGAAACATTTGTCGATTTGGAATTTTCAATGGACAATCAAAGTAAAGAGATGTATCGTGTCCATCGAGAATGGAGTGGTGATAAAAAACGAACCGTAGAAAAAATACAAGTATATAAAGACGGAATCTTTAATCAATTTTTAACAGATAATTGGGCCATGTTCATTGAAAATGTTTTGCCGAGTGGCCTATCAAATTTTTTCTTTTTTGATGGAGAAAAGATAGCTGAACTTGCAGTAGAAAAAACAAGTGCACAAATGAAGGAATCCATAAAGACATTACTTGGAATTTCGGTATTGGATTTATTACAAAGTGATTTAGGAAGAATTATTAACAGAACGACGCGTAATCAAGTTGCAAATTCTGAATCTGTAGAAATAGATGATCTACGCATGAAAAAAGAAAAGGCACTGGAAGAATTACAGCTAATCGACTATGAACTGGAACAACTAGAAGAAAAAAAATCAGAATTTCAAATGGAGCTGGATGTAAAAAAACAAGAATATAGCGCTAAAGGTGGGGATATTGTAACTCAGCGTCAAGAACTGTATCAAAAACGAACAGCTTTAATGAGTAAAATCGAAACATATAAAGATCAGCTTGTTATTGATGCAGCTTCTGAATTACCTTTTCTTCTTGTCAAAGATTATCTAAGAAATATTAGAGAGAAAGCAGAAATTGAACAAGATCAGAAAATGCTTGAATCAGCATTGAAAAAAATGAGCTATTTTTCATCTGAATATAGTACAAAAAACAGACAAGATTCAGATGCAATTTCTAGATTTATGGATTATGTAAAAAGTCAATCTGCAAAAAACAAGGATCGAATATCTTATAAATTATCAGACTCATCTTTATTTAAATTGCAAGTTTTATTAGATGATCAATTATTGGAAACAAAGTTAAATGTATCAGAACGACAGGATGCATTAAAGAAAATGTATTCTGAAACCAATCAATTAGATAGTTATTTGTCTGTAGATATTAATGAAAAAGAAATTACAAAAATTTATAAAGAAATAAAAGAATTAGAACAAAAAATTATAGAAACAAATGTGATAATAGAGAGAAAAACTAATGAGCGAAGATCTCGGAATGGAGACTTAATAGCGGTTACTTCTTTATTCAATAAAAAAGTAGAAAAATACCTGAAAAAAATGGAATTAAATGATGATAGTGATCGCATATTAAAATATTCACATATGGCTAATAAGATATTAGATGAATATAAAATACGTTTACAAAAGAACAAAATATCTTTAGTAGCAAATACCATGACAAAGTGCTACAAAAAGTTAGCTAATAAGAAAAATTTGATTGATAAGATTTGTATGGATCCAGTTACTTTGGATTTATATTATATTGATTATAACGGTAATGAAATAGACAAATCATCTTTGTCAGCAGGCGAAAAGCAATTAATGGTTATTTCTTTGTTATGGTCATTAGCTCTTTGCTCAAAGAAAAAGCTTCCGGTTATAATTGATACTCCATTGTCACGTTTGGATTCTGCGCATAGAGAATCATTAATAAAAACATATTTTCCGTATGCAAGTGAGCAGACAATTATTTTATCAACAGACTCTGAAATCAATCAAGAATATCATGATATGATGAAAGATGATATAGGAGATGAATTCACTTTGGTTTATAATGATATATCAAAATCTACAACGATACAAAAAGGATATTTTGGGGAGGTAGAGGCATGATAATCAAACAAATTAGACTTTCAAATCAAGCTAAAGATAAGTTATCTAGATTAAAAGGTAAAACAGGCATAAAAAATTGGAATGTTTTATGCCGTTGGGCTTTTTGCTTTTCCCTCCATGAGAATACGATTCCAACAGACGTTCCAATTAACTCAGACAGTAATGTTGAAATGTCGTGGTATACATTTGCTGGAGAATTTAGTGAAATATATGATTCGCTAATGATAGAATGGTGTTACGATAAAGGGATTGAAGTTACAGATGAGAATTTAGCAAAATATTTTAAGCTTCACTTAGAAAGAGGCATTTCGTATCTTACTGGAACAAATTTTATAAAAAATTTGGATGATTTATTAAATTTAGCAATTGAGGCGTAGTATGAGTATTTATTTAGATTATAATTCTTCAGCACCTATAGATGATAGAGTGTTAGATTATATGATGGACATTTATAAGAATGTAATAGGAAATGCGGATAGTAGAACACATAATTTTGGAGAAAAAGCGAGACAAATCGTAGAGAATGCTAGAGAGCAGGTTGCATCTATTTTAAATGTAAAAAAAGATGAGGTTTTTTTTACAAGTGGAGCTACAGAAAGTAATAATATAGCTCTTCAAGGGTTAAGAGAGTATGCATTTGCGACAAATAAAAAGCATATTATTACATCTACGATAGAACATAAAGCTATACTAGAAACAGCGAAATCTTTAGAAAAACAAGGCTTTGAAGTTGATTATATATCTCCAGAACATGATGGTCGTATTTTGGCAGAAAAAGTACTGGAAAGAGTTAGAAAAGATACATTGTTAGTTAGTATAATGCATGTGAATAATGAAACAGGAATTATTCAACCTATAAAAGAAATAGGCGAGGAGTTATGTAACAGAGATGTTTTGTTTCATGTTGACGCAACACAAAGTTTTGGAAAGTTGGTCGATGAGTTACGCGAAGTAAACTATGATATGTTGTCTATGAGTGCACATAAAATAGGAGGTCCACAAGGAATAGGGGCACTCGTTTTAAGAAAACAAAGATATAAGTTACCACCAATAAAACCAATTATGTACGGTGGACAGCAGGAACATGGAATTAGACCAGGAACACTTCCAGTCGCATTAATTGCAGGTTTGGGAAAGGCATGTGAAATTGCAGAGAAAGAATATAGATCTAATAACACAAAATGTCAAATTATTAAAGACAAAATGATATCAATGTTAGAGCAATCTGGATTAGAATACTTAATTAATGGAGAAACAACATACTCAATACCTAGTACACTCAATATCTGTATTAATGGAGTGACATCTGAAGCCTTGATGTTATCGACAAGGGACTTTTGTGGTATATCAAATGGATCAGCGTGTAATTCTAAATCATATAATCCAAGCTATGTACTTTTGGCGATGGGAATTTCTAGGGAACAGATTGAAAATTCTATAAGAGTTAGCTGGGGTCCTGATGTTGAACTAGATAAGTTCGAGAAATCGTTTCAAAATATTATTGAAACGGCAAGAAGATTGATTTGGTAAACAACTGGAAAGTATTAAAACCACGACTTAAGAAAAGTAATAATAGTGAGTTTTAGATTAATAAGATTGCCAGAAACCGAGAACGCGATGATGAAGTAAATAAAAAAATATTGTTTATGGGTTGGACAGGAATTCGATTCTGGGAAACGACATAAATAAGAATTGAAGGGAGGCAACGGAAAATCCGTTGCCTCATTTCAGTATTATGACAATTAATCCAACACTCTGCTCCCCAACTCATACCTCCAATACTCCGCTGCTCATACTCCCTGGGTTCTGAGAGTACCGGTACGGTAAAGAGTTCAACCGGAACACCGAGTGTTGATGCGAAGAGTTTCATAAGATCCTCTTTCGGTGTTCGGACATCGCTTTCATACTGAGCAATCCGGACATCAGCACAGCTGTCGGGAAAGCCAACAGCTATGCCAAGTTCTTTCTCGGTGAGATGATTTTTCTGTCTTAAGTGTTTTAATTTTCTTCCAAATGTAATCATAGTATTATTCTCCTGTGCTTCCGAATGCCCCGGTTTCTCGTTCTTCGCCAAGATCCAGGACAAAATCTGCGATCACGACCGGTGTGATCACCAGCTGACCGACGCGTGTGTCTTTATGAATGGTCTGAGAAGATGTGCTTACGTTGCTGATAATAGCATGGATCTCACCACGGTAACCGGAGTCGATCGGTGGAAGTTCGCATACCAGTCCTTTTGCTGCCATGCTACTTCGTGGAAAGACATATCCGGCAAATCCATCCGGGATGACGAGACCGAATCCAAGTGGAATTCTTGCAACCTCACCCGGCTTTAATACGCAATCATAAGGCATGAATACATCAGCACCGGCATCATTTTCATGTGGCCGGAAGGGATGATGATCTGCTTTCAGACCAAAGTCAATCAGTTTAATCTTTATGGCTGCTCACCTCCTTCCTGATGAGCTATTATTGAACCAGTATCCGGTCACGGAAAAGGAAAATATAAATTCAAGAAGTAGTTTGGGTATTGTAAAATTTTCACTCGATGAGTGGAAAATTTGCTTATGAAAGAAGTTTGTGCAGATTGTCTGCATAAATTCAAAATAACTCAAAAACTTGGCTTTTAACATTGGTTAAGTTAAAATGAAATAAATTAAGTTAAAAGGAGAATAAGAAATATGCTTACAAGCGTATTCGGGATTTCTATAAAATGTGAAGCATGGAAACATCAGGATTCTTTACCTGTTTATATCGCTGGAAGTTATGATTTTCAAACAGCATATATTGGAAACAAACGTTGCATAATGCTTATTCCGACAGAAGAGCTTGCAACACTTCCGGCACTGAAAAAGCAAATTACAAAAATACAGCAGATTGATAATGTACCAGTTGTATTTGAACTTGCAATGGTATCAAATTATCGAAGAAAAAGCCTTATAGAAAATAATCTA
>ENA-OPCJ01000115-OPCJ01000115.1-human-gut-metagenome-genome-assembly--contig:-NODE-115-length-22566-cov-6.051042_pt1 | contig 22566 bp, 18 predicted proteins | sample MGYA00241565_ERZ501481 | MGnify/ENA primary metagenome ERZ501481 (study PRJEB25962, sample SAMEA2042662) | human gut metagenome | biome: human gut; feature: human-associated habitat; material: faeces...
ACAGTGCGTGAATTATTATATCACATTCATTTTCGTTTGTCAACACTTTTTTCAAAGTTTTTAAAAAGTTTTTTGAAATCTCTTTCATTACTTTTAAAAACTTTTTTCTGTGTTTTCAAACTTTTCTGTTGTTTGTGCTTTCCTCAAGCGACTCCGTTATTATATCACTCCTTTTTACAAATTGCAACCCCTTTTTTCAATTTTTTTCAAAAAATTTTAAATAATTTTTACTTTATCCTTATAAACTCAATATATAGTGTTTACATATATGGAATATACTATTTTTAGTCTGAAATAATACTCTCTTACATATATATCTAATAAAATCAAGTATCACGATTATTAAATTGAAAACTGATTTAATTTCAAAAAAATTACTTTTATCTTTAATAGTATATATGTAATCTTAAGATAAAGTCTTATATTGATAAATAACTGTATTACAGGCAATTACTTATTTCAACTGTATAGTTTATATATCAGACAGACTTCGTACAAACTCAATATATTTCTTACGTGCTATATGGTAATAGTGCACAAAGCAACTCAAATCAATTTATATTGATTACACAAATTTTGTAAAAATTGTATAATTCATTTGATTTTTTCAAAAATTATGATATTATATATATGTATAGAGTAAGTAATACAAGTTACTTTTCCATACATTTCTTTGCACCGGAGGTTATGATATGAGCTGCAATAACATTATTACAATTACAAGACAGTACGGTTCAGGCGGTCACAACATAGGAAAGGCTCTTTCAGAACGCCTTGGCATTCCATTCTATGATAAGGAGCTTATATCTTTAGCAGCCAAAGAGAGCGGAATTAGTCCTGAAGTATTTGAAAATGTTGATGAGAAGGCTACAAACAGCCTTTTGTACTCTCTTTCATTAGGACTTTATAATTACGGTAACGGTTTTTCATCTATGGGTGATTTACCTGTTAATGACAAGCTCTACATTTTACAGCACAAGATTATCAAGCAGCTTGCCAATGAAGGTCCATGCGTATTCGTTGGCAGATGTGCGGATTATGTTTTGAAGGATCACCAAAACCTTGCTAAAATTTATATCTATGCTGACATTGATGTAAGAACTAAGAGAGCAGTCGAAAGACAAAGTATTGATCCCGCTCGTGCAAAGCAGGCAGTATTAAAAGCAGACAAAAACAGAGCAAACTACTACAGTTTCTATTCAGGAAAAAAGTGGGGCTTGGCAGACAACTATGATTTGTGCATTAACAGTACAGCTCTATCTACCGAGCAGGCAGTTGACATTATTTGTGAATACTTAAATATTATTAACAAGTAATCCTGTATAATTCCTGCACTTCCTGAATATAATGGTATTGTTTACTATAATATAGGAGGTGTTTTTATGAGAATTATTGTAATGGATATTGATGATTTTATCTTTGGCAATGAAGAATGGCATCAGAGCGAAAGATAGCCGTACTTTGTAAAATTGTAAATCGTGAATACGAATAAGATAAAAGTGATGGCTGAAATCAACCATCACTTTTTTGTTTGCCCCTGAAACGATACGAGGGCGTGCTATAATTATATCTATGATAAAAACGGAGATTTTATTCCCCGTTGCTGATAAATGAAAGCGGGTCTGCAAATTGTCTGTCTATCTTAACGGCAACATGAATATGATTTTTGTCGTGTACTTCACAAGGAACTGCACCTATTACACCGATTTTCTGTCCGTTTTCTACCGAATCGCCTTCTTTTACGGTTATTCCGTTTAATCCGCTGTAAATAACTACGGCATTATCGGTTGCAATCTCTACCGTTTTTCCGTACAGTTTATCCTCGTCAACCTTTATTACCGCACCGCCTGTCATTGCGGTTACTTCATCGCCTATCTCACCCGCAAAATCCACTCCGAGATGCGATTTCCATACATTAAGACTTTTATAATACACTGTTTTCTCGCTGTATTCTCTTATAATGTTTTTCTGATTTAGCGGATAACTTAGAGTTAAATCGGTTGAAAGCATAGTTTGTAAGGCATTTCTTGTTGTGTCCTGCTCGGTAGGTTCGGTGTAAGGGGGAATTGTAACCGATATTGTTGGAACAGTTATTTCATTTGCAACTTTAGGAAATGTAGTTTCCTCTGCAATCTCCGTTATACCTGTCACCTGATTATTTACCTCCACTGCCGTGGTGGTGGGTTGCTCCGTAGGTTCTTTTGCTCCCGATATAGTATTATATGTTGAATACACTGCCATAGTTACGGCTATTAAGCAGATAGAAAGCGCAGTATAGAATCCTGCCTTTTCATATCTGCTCTTTTTCTTTCTGCTGTTATTTTCGCTCATAAATAGCACCTCCGTTATTATTATTGGCTCTGCTGTAATAAATATACAATTATATAAAAATATTTTATTGTATAAATCTGCTACAACATTGAATTTACTTGATTTTTTTGCTGAAATTTGGTACTATTAAAGAGTATTTGTGTTTAATAACAAAATAGAGGAGGAAAATATGAGTACAGCAAATATAATAGTTTTATGCTCCTTTGCGGCATATATGGTCATTATGATAATTATTGGCTTTGTATCGTCTAAGGGCACAAAGAACAACGAGGACTATTTCCTCGGCGGACGAAATCTTGGCGGCTGGACCGCTGCACTCTCTGCACAGGCTTCCGATATGAGCGGTTGGCTGCTTATGGGACTTCCGGGTTCGGTTTACCTTGCGGGAACAGGTGAGGTATGGATAGCAGTCGGACTTTTGATCGGTACTATACTCAACTGGTACATTGTTTCGGCACGATTAAGAAAATATACAATCGTTGCAGGAAACTCACTTACAATTCCGAGCTTTTTCCAGAACCGTTACCGTGACGATAAGGGCGTAATAAAAATGGTATCTGCCATTATTATTGCAATATTCTTCACAGTATATACAGCCTCGGCATTCAGTTCGGGCGCAAAGCTTTTCGCTACACTTTTCGGCAACTCTGAAAACTACAACACTGTATATACAATCGGTCTTATAGTTGCTGTAATTGTAATTCTTGTTTATACATTTCTCGGCGGATTTAAGGCTGTTTGCTACACTGACTTTATACAGGGACTTTTAATGCTTGTTGCCATTATGGCGGTTCCGATAATCGCTTATGTAGCTCTTACATATAACAACAGTTTCTCACAGTCACTTATCGACAGCGGTGTAACAAACCCGGATAATTACCTTAACTTCTTTAAAAATGATGACGGTTCAAATGTTTCTGCCGTTTCCATTATTTCTAACCTTGCATGGGGTCTCGGATACTTTGGTATGCCACATATTCTTATCAGATTTATGGCTGTAAAGAGTGACTCCGAAATTAAGAAATCAAGAAAAATCGCTATTGTATGGGTTATCATTTCACTTGCCGCATCTTGCCTTATCGGACTTGTTGCAAGAGGTTACCTTATCGAAAACCTTGATGCTACAGCAAGCGAAACAGTATTCATCAGACTTATTCAACAGATCTTCTCCGATAACGGAATAATGATATTCATCGGCGGTATATTCCTTTGCGGTATTCTTGCCGCTATTATGTCAACAGCCGACAGCCAGCTCCTTGTTACCGCATCTGCCGTATCAGAGGATATTTACAAAGGCGTTAAGAAAAACGCTACAGAGAAAAGTGCTCTTAACATCGGTAAGGTTGCGGTAGTTGTTGTTGCAATTATCGGATTTGTAATTGCCATTAATCCTAACTCAAGTATTATGGGACTTGTTTCCGATGCATGGGCAGGTTTTGGCTCTGCTTTCGGTCCGGTTGTACTTCTTGCGTTATTCTGGAAACGCTCAACACTTGCAGGTGCAATCAGCGGTATGGCAACAGGCGCACTTACAGTTATTGTATGGGACTATTTACCGCTCGTAAACGGTGTAACTCTTTACAAAGCAACAAATCTTTATTCTCTTGTTTTAGGTTTTGCGCTTGCGCTTATCGTAAATATTATAGTTTCTCTTATAGCAAAGAAACCTTCAAAAGAAATTCAGGACGAGTTTGATTCAATCAAAAGCATTGAAATCTAAGATACAAAAACAGGTTGTCGCAATTAAGCGGCAACCTGTTTTTTGTTGATATTCAGTTGTTAAAGAATTTTATTACAAATTCACTGCCTTTATTAAGTTCAGACGATACACTTATGTATCCGCCTTGCTTTTCAATAATTGTCTTTGCAAGTGAAAGTCCTATACCCACACTGTCATCACTTGAGTTTTTGCCCTTATAAAATCGTTCAAATATATGAGGCAAATCTTCTTTTGTAATACCGCTGCCGTTATCCTTTATGCTGATTTTTGTATAAAGTTTATTTTGGTCAGCGGTTATTTTTATATTTCCGTTCTGTGAATGTTCAATGCAGTTCTTAATTATATTCGTAACAGCCTCGCAAAGCCATTTTTTATCGCAGTTAAGTTTGTATGTGTCGTCACACAATGTTTCTACACTTACATTGCAAATTTCAGCCATTACTGCCGTATTTTTAATACATTCATCAATAATGCTTTTTACATCGACATCTGCGTATTTAAATCTGATTGCCTCTGCATCAAGTTTTGAAAATGTAAGCAGGCTTTGCACCAAGAATGAAACAGTGCTTGTATTATGCTTTATGTCGCTTAAAAATTCACGCCTTATTTCAAGCGGCATATCGTCATCGTCAAGAATATTATCAACCATTACAATTATTGATGTAAGCGGAGTTTTAAGCTGATGTGAAATATCGGAAAGCGATTTTTGTAAATTCTCTTTGTCTTTATTAGAATTTTCTGCCTGCTCTCTGAATTTTACGGCAGTTCGGTAAATTTGATTGTCAAGCAGTGAGAGTTCATCTTCACTGTTTCGGTCAATCTGTAATGAATAATCACCCAGATTTATACGCTCAATCCGCTTTGCAATATCCATAGTCTGTTTCTTTTGAATTTTTAAATACCCTAAAAACAGAACCGCAAAAGCAAGTCCAAACGCTATACAAACAGATACCGAAAGAATCACATATTTGTATGAGCCTTGATTGTTGTACGAAACCCAATCCTTTTCGGGGTAAATTCCGTACTTATTTAAAAATTCCGAATTATCCGTATATTCGGTTTTATTATTAAGTATTTCGGCTACTTCTTTTTCGCTGACATCAGGGTATTTTTCAAGCAGTATATTTACAAGCTGATTTATGGTATCGTTACTTGTTTTTCTTATATTCTCAAGACCGATAAAAGTAAAAACAGCTGATATTACACAAAATACAATTGTTACCGCAAGACCCGCACATACAAACTTTTGAGCATTTTTCATTCGCTGACCTCCGCAACCTGATACCCCATTCCCTTTACCGTTTTTATTATATCCGCATCAAGCTTTTTGCGTATTCTCTTGATATATACGGTAAGCGTATTGTCATTTACAAAGTTGCCCGATACATCCCATATTTTTTCAAATATCAGTTCTCGTGTTACCACTTTACCTGCATTTTGCATTAACAGCGACAATAATTTATATTCAAGTGCGGTAAGTTCAAGCTGTTTTCCGTTTTCAAACACCGCCGATTTATCCAAATCAAGCGTAACGCCCGATACTGTAATTATGTTCTTTTTACTGTTTTTATTCGCCACTCGCTTTATGCGTGCAATAAGTTCTCTTGTAGAAAAAGGCTTTGTTATGTAATCGTCCGCACCAAGTTCAAGTCCGTTTACTACACTGTCTTCATCATCAACAGCGGTAAGAAAAATTACAGGCAAATCGGAATATCTGCGAATTTTTTTAAACAAATCAAAGCCGTTTCCGTCGGGAAGCATTATATCAAGCACTGCTGCATCATAATTAAAAGGTGCTTTTCGTACAGCCTCGTCTAAACTAAGACAGTATTCACAACTGTAGCCGTTCTGTGCAAATGCATACTCAAGTCCTTTTATTATGCTTTTGTTATCCTCAACAAGCAGTATCTTCATACTAACACTTCCCTTCTTTTGTGATTATATCACCCTGTAAGCCGATATGTCAAATATTATCGTTGCGTATGGTTTCAATTATATTCTGTTTATTCACTTTGCTGATAGAAATTTTCATAATAAGCCATACAACAAAGAATACGAACACTATGCTTATGAGTACAGCCATAGTCGGGAATGAATAGTCAAGCATAATGGTATTTCCCGTAGCCTTAAATATAGCATAACCTCCGAGCAATCCGAGCGGAACACCGATAAGCAAGGATTTTAAACCGTAGAACAAACTTTCAAGTCTTATCATTCTGTTAAATTCTTTCTTTGTCATACCGATAGACTTGAGCATCGCAAATTCCTTACTGCGCAAACGCATATTGGTATTGATTGTGTTAAATACATTTGTTATACCGATAAGTGAAATTACAATAATAAAACCGTAAGCAAAGATTGCAATAATAAGCACAATGGCATTCATCTGTTCTTTTTGCTCGTTAATATTAAAAACATCAAGATTTTCTATATCAAGATTATTTATATATTCTACCGTATTTACAGGGTCAGCCGAATCAATAACAATGACTCCTGTTGTATGGTCATTATCCTCGGCAAACAGCTTTTTAAAATAATCCTCACTTACAAGCACACTTCCCTCATTTAGGGTACTCATAATACTTGAAACTATAGACCCCGGCACTTCCTTATTAATTGTATCATATATAACAAGGTCAACAGACTTATAATCATCCGGATTATATACAAAATCAGGATCTGTTTTCTGAATTTCTTTAATATCATCCTCAGTATATGACGGGGTTCCGTTAGGATACAACTTTACAACAGTGTTCATAGGCAAGTCAAATTCCTTACCCTTGATAAGAATATTATCCGAATTGTAGTATTTAAAATCATTCGTAATAAGTGCTTTATCCTTGACATCATCATAATTATATCCAAGTGCGGTTACATACTCCTTAAAGCTCTTATTATCCACACCAAACACATACGCTAAATCGCCGCCCGATAACTCTGCCGCTTTGGCATCCTCCGTATAATAATCGGTAAGCCCCACTATATTGCCATAATAATTTTCACAGGCTTTTATGCTTGAATTTATATCCGTATCAGCAATGATTCTTTTGTAAACATTTTCGTATTCATCATATGACAGCTTATCGTTTGCATGTACAGTAATATTGTAAGAAATATCCTTAAAGTGATCACCTGCAATTTTTAATCCGTACTCAATAAAGGTGGAAATTGAAATAAACATTGCAACTGTTATAATAATAGAAATTACAGTAGTGCGGTACTTCTTTTTACTGCGTTTAAGGTTTTTATAGGCAATTTCTCCGCCCACACCAAACAGCTTTTTAATAAATTTCGGTGATTTATAGCTTTTCTTTTTATTAATCTTAATGTCGTTGTTGCCTCTGATTGCGGTAATCGGAGCAATTCTTGAGGCTCTGAAAGCCGATGAAAGCGTAGAAAACAGAATAATAACCGCTGACATTACAGCAGAAATAACCGCTACCCACCATGGAACAGCATAAACAAATGAGATTCCGTTCAGCATATTTTCGAGCAATGCGTTCAAAATTACCACAAGCAGCGCAATTACACCTACGCCAAGCAAAATGCCTGCCGGAATACCGATTATGCCAAGCACAAAGCCCTCAAAAAGCACATTATGCCTTATCTGCTTTGATGTAGCACCGATTGAAGCAAGCATACCGTACAACTTTGTTTTTTCGGTAATTGAAATTGCAAAGCTGTTACGGATAACAAAAATACTTGAAATTGCAATAATTACAATAATTATTACAGCTAATGATAAAAGCATTCTCATATACTCGTCACTTAGCGCAAAGCCTTTGTATCTCAGCAAATCTTTGTTTATACTCGCCTCATAAAAATCGCCGTTTTCAAGATAAACTTCAAAATCATTTTTTAAACTCTCAAAATCGTCACCCGTTAAATTTAAAATCTCACCGCTCGTTGTAATATAATCTTTTTCACCGTCTGATGTAAAACTTATAAACAAATCATTTATATCGGCATTTTCTTCAGCTAAAGTGAAAGCGGAACTGCTCGCAGAATTGCTGTCTGCCGCAAAATATGATGAAGAAACCTTATTAAACACACCTACAACAGTGTAAGTCTTTTTATGAGTATCGACAAGTTTTTCCAAACCATTTTCGTCAATAAAATATTCGGTATCATCTAAAGGTATTTCGTCACCCGAAACATAGACTCTCTTCCCCAAATCAAGAGCAACTGTATCTCCGAGTTTATAGTCTGCCTTGCTGTTTTCAATTACACTCTGCGAAAGCACAAGTTCGTTTCCGTTTTGCGGAAGTCTGCCCTCTTTAAGTGTAACATTAAAGCAGTCTGTAAATGATTTTTCGTTAAATGCAACCACATTTATGTACGGCTTTGTGTCAAATTTCGCCTGCGGCAGATATGCGCAACCGAGATTTTGTTTTATATAAATGTCCTTTACATTTCTGTTTGCCTGCGCATTGTCAATAATTTTTTTGTTTGCTCCTTTTACAAATAAATCATAATTACCCGTAATATTAATTTGTAAGTTTACCATTGTCTGTTGTGCGCTTGCCGCCATACCGGCAACAACCATAATCAAAGCGCACGAAAGCATAATACCGATAATCGTAACAATCGTACGGCTTTTATTCAACTTTAAATTTTTAACAGTAAGTTTATTCAGTATCTTCAAGCCTTACGCCTCCCTTAAAATTTTGCCGTCCTGAATTGTAATAATTCTGTCGGCTTCCTTTGCAATTTCAAGATTGTGCGTAATCATAATTATTGTCTGATTAAAGTCACGGTTAGACATTTTCAAAATACTCATAATTTCTTCTGTGGATTTTGAATCAAGATTACCCGTAGGTTCGTCAGCAAGCAGAATAGCCGGATTATTTATTAAAGCTCTTGCAATTGAAGTTCTCTGTTGCTGACCGCCCGAAAGCTCGTTTGGCAGATGATTTCTTCTTTCAAAAAGTCCGAAAGACTTTAAAATCAAATTCATTCTCTCTTTGTCGGGTCTGTTACCGTCAAGGTCACACGGAAGAGAGATATTTTCTTCCACCGTAAGAATCGGAATAAGATTATAGAACTGATAAACAATGCCAATCTGTCTGCGTCTGAAAATAGCAAGTTTATCATTATTCATATTATTTATTTCGTTTCCGTCTATATAAATTTTGCCGCTTGTCGGTCTGTCAACACCGCCGAGCAAATGCAAAAGCGTTGATTTTCCGCTGCCGCTTGCGCCTACTATAGCAACAAATTCGCCCTTATTTACAGACAAAGAAATATTGTCAACCGCATTTACAATATTATCTCCCTCTCCGTAGGTTTTTACAAGATTTTCAACTTTGAGTATTTCCATAATAATTCCTCCAAATTTATTTTACAGGTTTATTATAAATACTCATAATGACGCTAAAGTGACTGCTAAATAATTTTTTTGTTTTTACAAAGCAATTTGCATATGCAGCTTATAGGTATGCACAAAAGCGTCCACAACATACTGTAAAACGGGCAAATCTGTCCTTTAAAATTCAAGGTGCAGTTACTGTAATCCCAAACATTGAGCTTGCACTTTACATTTACAATAAAACCGCATATGCCCTCCATAAATGTAATAATCGCTCCGCCGATAAGGCACTTACTGCGCAGGCAAAGTTTCGGGAACTTTTTATATACTCTGAAAATAGCAAGGAAACAGCTCCCACCCGTAACCGCCATAGTCCAGTGCGTTTTTCTCCGCCACAATATTTCAAGCAAAGCATAAGCAACTCCGCCGATTGAAAACAGGATACAATCACATTTTAATCTCTTTAACAAAAAAATCACCGTTTTTATTATGTCCAAAAACGGTGATTTAAATTCTGATTATTAAATTTCCAATTCATTAACTATATTTTTCAGTTCATCAAGCGAATATAAGCAATTGATTGCCGACAGCATAGCATTGGCAGTAAGGTAAGACGGCATATCTAAGTGCTTTAACAAGGCTTTTCTTAATTTCTCGGAGTTTTCCCTGCCGGTAAGACCGAGCCTGTATAAGTCGGCTTTTGTTACCTCTTCTCTGTCTGCCTGTTCATCTTCACCGATTATTGTAGCTCCGCTTTTGCGAATTGCCTTGATAATCACATTATCGCTCACTCCCTCAACACCAAGAAAGCCCTCTTTTGAACCGTGCGCCTTACGCTTTTCCTTGCCGTTTATCTGCGGTATGTAGCAATGCTTTATCTTACTTTTGTCAACCGTACCACGCAAAAAATTTCTTATAACAAAGCCTGCGGAATCGCTGTCAGTAAATACAAGTATTCCCCTCGTCTGTGCTATTTTGCGGATAAGCATTTGCTTTTCTTTATCCGAAAACACACGGAAACCGTTTGTTTCGATAATCGTTGTGTCTACAAGATTTTTCAATTTTATTTTGTCATATCTGCCCTCAACTATTATTGCCTCTTTTATTTTCAGCAATTAAACTCTTCCCCTCTCAGCGGTCAGCAAAAGCTGTGCAATCAGTTTTTCAAAGAACACTCTGTCATTTACCGAAACACTTTTAAATTCGGTTTCCGCCTGCAAAAGCAAACTAAGCGATTTTCTTAAAGCCTGCGTAGAAACTCGCTTTGTTGCCCTTCTTGCATTATCAAGTACAAACGCTCTGTTTTTATAATTAAACTTACTCGCAACCTCCGTTTTTTGTACGCCGCTTTCATCAGCAACTCTGATTCTGTATGCGTCTATAAAAGCCTGCGATAAAATAAAAAGCATATCCGCCGTCTTTTCCTGCTGATAAAATAAGGTGTCAAGCGTATTAAAGGCTTTTTGTGCATTGCCGTTAAGCACAGCGTCCGAAAGCGCAAAAATCTTTGATTCAAGTGTAACCGTCGCAAGTTTTTCTATGTCTTCGTCAGAGATTTCCTCTCCCTTTGCATATGCGGAAATTTTATCTATCTCATTTTTCAGCATATTAAGGTCACGACCGCAAAGCGAAATAAGTTGTGTGGCATTTACCTGTGAAATGAATTTTCCGTTTGCATTCGCCCATTTTGCAATAAACTTAACAAGCTCGTTTTGAGTAAGAGTATTGAACTCGCAAACGATTCCGTTTTTATCGGCATATTTTTTTAATGCAGGCAAAACGGTTTTATTTTTAACAGGTTTTACAGACGGCAAAGAAACTATAAATACGCAACCGTCAGGCACCGCCTTGTATATATCTGCAAACCTTGCGTTATCATTTGCATTAAATTCATCGAAAGCCGCATCGCTTACGAGAACACAGTTAAATTCACTCATAAACGGGACTATTTGTACAGAGGCGGCAAGCTCGTCAAAATTAATGCTGTCACCAAATGAATGAAAATTAAACTCTGACGGTGTCTTACCTGCTACAGCCGTAACAAGCTTATCGGTATATTTTTTTACATACATTTGCTCTTCGCCGTAAATCAAATACACCTTTGCAAAATTTCTTTCTTTTATATGCTTGTCCATCTGTTTATCTGTTAGTACAGCCATATTTCCTCCGTCAATCAATAACAATCTGCAGATTTTTGTCCCGTACAAAAATCATATCTTCGCAATCTTTTGCGTTTGCATCGTAGGTATTCGTAATAATTTTTTTACCGCAAATATCTTGCAAATTATCTCCGTCTTTATCGGTAATTATGTAATCTGCTTTTCTGTGTTTTTCCAAAATATCTTCTGCCTTGCAATTACCGTCAAGTAACAAAACAGTGGTGCTTTCGGTGCTGATATACTGGTACACACCGCTTTCCGTGCTTACTGCTTCATCTTTGGTTTCCGAATTTAAATTAAGCGTAAAACTTTTATTTACAGTAAAATATTTTACATTACCGTTATCTTCATTCTCACCTTTACTATCATATATCAAAACATCCGATTCGTCAAATTTTGTTTGGAAAATATCGGCATAAAGCAAACTTCCGTCCGAATCCGAAGGCACAATCAAAAAATCAAGCAAAGTCGTATCTTCCATAATATCAGACACGGCATAATATACATTTGTTGCTTCTCCGCCGCAGCTGACAACCGAGCAATTTTTTCCACGCTTTACCGTAACCGTATTTCCTCCCGTTGCGTAAATATTAATGACGGTTGTATTTACATCAATTACGGAGTAAACCGCAAAACCGAGTGCAAGAACACACAGCGAAATAACAGTGCTCTTAACGGCATAGTTTGCTTTGTTTTTAACAAAATATCCGACAATCACCATAACCGCAATAAGAGCAAGCCAAATGTAAAAATACGGTTTTCGTGCGTTTACCGAAGAAAACGGAATATCCGAAAATGTGCCGACAATAAAAATTACATACTTACTTAACTGCTCACATACAAAGGTAAGCGGATAAGCAATAATACTTACAATTCCAAAGCCGTAAAGAATCACCGCAAGCAACGCACAAGCTACAAGTACGCTTACCGCAGGCGAAAGTATAACGGAAAGCAAGATTGAAAATACCGATACTTTACCAAACATCAACACTGAAATCGGCATTGTCCATACAGTGGCAGAAACGGAAACAGCAAATAAGTTTACTGTAAATTCAACGGGCTTTTTAAGTCTTTTCAATTTTGCAAATTTGCCCATTATATAAACTGTAATTTTTCTTGCCCACAATATTATTCCAAGCGTTGCTGTAAAAGATAAAAGCATACCCACATCGGCAACAGCTGTAGGATTGGGTACGGTGAGAATTAAAGCCGCAATTCCGAGCGAATTGAGCGAATCTCCTTTGCGCATAAACATTTTTCCCGAATACACTACGGCAAGCATTACTCCCGCTCTTACAACAGACGGTGCAAATCCTGTTACCGCCATAAATGAAAATGCGCATATAAGCATTATCATCGAACGCAAAACTCTGTTTTTTATTATTTTCTTGATACACAAAAATACAAAACTGCTGATTATGGCAAGATGCATACCCGACACAACTATCAAAAAACTTACGCCGCAACGGGTAAAATCGTTCTGAATTTCTTGCGATAAAGCGGTTTTTTCTCCCAATAAAACCGCTCTGCACAGTGATGCGCAATCCTGCGACATATTTTGTTCAAAACTGTCCGCAAAATTTTCTCTTATCTTTACAGCTTGATAATACAGAGGCTTGTCATCGGTCTTTTTTACAATATAAGCAAAGTTTTTATTAACAGATGCCTGTAAAAACGCACCGTCAGCAATCATCTGACTTTTAGTACATTCTTTTAATGGCAAAACACAGCTTATTCTGTCAAATTCTTCAACATTTAATTCATTAATTGTTGAAAGACAGATTTTCAGTTTTTCAATTTTTCCGTTTATACTATCGGTTTCAATTAAATATCTGTAAGTATCGTACTGCACCGTGGGTTGCTCAAGTACAGTTGCTGTCACATATATTTCTCTTTCGGAATATTTATCTACAATCGGCTGTTTAACAAATATATTATATCCGCTGAAAATCGTACTTGCAAATGCTGCTGTCAAACAAAAGCCAAGCACCGTATGCCGTAAATTTCTATTTTTAAGTATAAAGAGCACAATAATAGTTCCGGCAAAACACACAGCGGTTAATATTGCCGCTGCTAAATCCGACTCTAAATAAAAAAGCGCCGCTTGCACAGAAAGATAAGTAATACCAATCAATGCAAACGGTCGTTTCATAAAATTCAATCCTTATTTATCAGTTTTATTTAAAAAACAGCGGCAATTCCTCAAGATAAATAATATCTTTTCTGCCTCTTGCGTCACCCTCGGCAAGCACAGCCGCTTTACCTACTATATTTCCGCCGGCCTTAGTAACAAGCTCTTCAATTGCCTCAAGGCTCTGACCTGTTGAAACAACATCATCAACAATCAAAACTCTTTTGCCCTTAATAAAGTTTGCGTCACCCTCGCCAAGATAAAGCTTTTGCTCATTCTCGGTTGTGATTGACTTAACATTTACTTCAATAGGGTTTCTCATATAAACCTTAACGCCTTTACGAGCAACAACATAATTTTTGCAACCCTGTCTTGCCATTTCATAGCAAAGAGGAATACCTTTTGCCTCTGCCGTAACAACAACATCGTGTTCAGGGCAAACCTTTAACAGTTCTTTAGCAGATGCTTCGGTAATTTCAACATCGCCAAACATAATAAAAGCTGCAATATCAAGTTTATCGCTTACAGGAAAAAACTCAAGTTCACGCTCGTGACCTGCAATAGTAATTTTGTATGTACCCATCTTTTCCACCTCTTAAGCCATATTTTCAGCAAGTTTTTTGCCGCCGAGTAAATGGAAGTGCACGTGCTTTACTGACTGACAGCCATCCTCACCGCAGTTATTAACAATACGGTAGCCGTTCTCAAGACCAAGTGATTTTGCAATCTCCGGAATTTTTGAGAATATATAACCGACTATCTCACAGTTATCTGCAGTAATTTCATCAGCACAGCAGATATGCTGTTTCGGAACAATAAGAGTGTGAACAGGGGCTTGTGGATTTAAGTCCTTGAATGCAAGGATTTTATCATCCTCATAAACCTTTGTAGACGGAATAGAACCGTCAACTATTTTACAAAAAATACAGTCAGACATAATATTCGACCTTTCAATAAAATTATCCGTCATTATTTTACAACTTTTGCAAAAGTCCGTCAAGAGTTTGTCTTTTTCTTTGCGGTAATTTTCTTTTCTTCGCCACGCATAAGTCTTTTGATGTTATCCTTATGCTTAACAATAACAAATATACCGATAATCAATGCCGCAACCGTTGACAAGATAACATAGCCTAAAGAATATCCGTTCGGATAATCAAACAAGAATGTTGCAAGGAATGTAAATGGGCCGTAAAGCACAGCCGCTGTTATGCTCGAAAGCGAAATGATTTTTGAACAAGCAAAAACAATAAGAAAAGCTGCGATAACCGCAATAAATACTCTCCAATCCTCGCTTGCTATAAGAGCGGCAGCGGTTACAACACCCTTACCGCCTTTAAAGTGGAAATAAACAGGATACGAATGTCCGAGTATTGCAAAAATACCGGCTATATACTTGCCGCAGTTGCCAAATTCATTTGAAAGAATCTGACTGTCTGCAGGAATAGTCGAGAAAATCAACCAGCCGATAATAACCGCAACCACACACTTAAGTGCGTCACATACGATTGTAAAAATTGCAGGCACTTTTCCTACGGAACGCAGAACATTTGTAAATCCTGCATTACCGCTGCCCATTTCACGAATGTCTTTCTTACCGCCCGTTACAATCTTTGTAACTATAACGGCTGTATTCACACTGCCTAAAAGATAAGCTATAACGGCAGTAATTATAATTCTCCAACAATTATACGCTAAAAACGATAAATAAAAATTCATTACTTTTCGCCACGCTCCCTGATAATAATTCTGATTGGTGTGCCCTCAAGTCCGAATGCCTCTCTGATTCTGTTTTCAAGATAGCGCTGATAAGAAAAGTGGAATAATTGAGCGTTATTACAGAAGAAAATAAATGTCGGCGGCTTAACCGATGCCTGAGTAACATAAAAAATCTTTAATCTCTTGCCTTTATCCGACGGCGGCTGAACTCTTGTTGTAGCCTGTGCAAGCAATTCATTGAGCATACCTGTTGTAATTCTTCTTGCAGACTGCTCCGCACAGCTTACAATAAATTCAAACAACCTGTCAATACGCTGACCTGTCTTTGCAGAAATAAATACCTTAGGAGCATAAGACATAAATGCAAAGTCTGTATCAAGTTTTTTCCTGAACTCCTGCATTGTCTTGTCGTTTTTCTCAATTGCATCCCATTTATTTACCGCAAGAATACAAGCCTTGCCTGCCTCGTGAGCAAGTCCTGCTACCTTTGTATCCTGCTCGGTAACGCCTGCCTCTGCGTCAATCATAATAACGCATACATCACTGCGTTCAATAGCCATCTTTGCTCTGATAATACTGTACTTTTCAATATCATCATAAATTTTATTCTGACGACGAAGTCCTGCTGTATCGGTAAAGTTAAATTTACCGTACTTATTTTCAATCATTGTGTCAATGGTATCTCTTGTAGTACCCGCAATGTCAGAAACTATGCATCGCTCCTCGTTTGTAATTTTATTAATGAGCGATGATTTACCTGCATTTGGCTTGCCTATAACAGCCACATTAATTACTGTGCCGTCATCCTCGCTGTCCTCTGTAAAATCAAGGTGTTCAAACACATTGTCAAGCAAATCGCCCGTGCCGTGTCCGTGAACAGATGAAACCTGAATAGGATCTCCGAGTCCGAGATTATAGAATTCATAAAATTCAGGAGTCGGTTCGCCGATTCCGTCACATTTATTTACACAAAGCACAATCGGCTTGTTTGATTTCATAAGCATCTGCGCAATATCCATATCTGTGGCAACCATACCTGTTTTGCCGTCCGTAACAAGGATAATTACATTTGCGGTATCAATGGCAAGTTGTGCCTGTCTGCGCATCTGCGACAAAATAATATCGTCGGATTTCGGTTCAATACCGCCTGTGTCAATTATAAACGCTTTTTTGCCGAGCCATTCAACCTCGCCGTAAATACGGTCACGGGTAACACCCGGTGTATCATCGACTATTGAAAGTCTTTGACCGATAAGTTTATTAAAAAGTGTAGATTTACCGACATTCGGTCTGCCTACAATCGCAATTACAGGTTTATTCATTCTTCTATCATTCCTTTACCGTGGTAACTTCTCTTACAAGTTCGTCACCGTTGTTATTTACAATTCCAAGAGAAATATTAAGCTCACGCTCAACATCTTCAACCGAAACATCATCAAGGAAAATGTCATTTTCAAATCTAAGCATAGATGACGGAATAAAAAGTTTGTCGCCAAGGTCTTTGTCTTTCAGCTGGTCAATCAAATCACCGCCTGTGACCAAACCCGACACATTAACTCCTCCGCCAAAAAAGTTATTTTTAATTGCAACAACATTTATCTCTATATTCGGAAATTTTGTTGCAATAATCTTCATCATATCTCTCAAATAAGGTGCAACAGCCTCGCCGCATGCCATAGTCACCTTATAATTCAATGCATCATTGTAGTCGCTGTCCTCCACAGCAAACTCAATTTCTTCTTTAAGACAGGCAATCATACCAATACCGTCTTCTACGGCGGGAAAGCCCTCATAAAAATCAGGATCGGGAATCGGTCTGTGAGCCTTTATATAAAATTCATCGCCGGCATAAAAAATTCTTCTGCCGTACTTTTTAACACATTCATCACCGAATTTTTCGATTATATCAAGCGTCTGTGCGGCAGTTTCTTGATTGTATTCCGTAAGCGGATATAATCCTTGACGGTATTTTGTAAGTCCTACAGGCACGACAGCGGTCATATTAACTCCAAGTTTTTCAAGATCGGTAAAAGTACGGATAAGTTCATCACCGTCATTTATACCGGGGCAAGCAACAATCTGACAGTTAAGACTGATTCCAGCCTTTGCAAAACTTTCAAGATGTCTTAACGCATCACCTGCAAAACGGTTATGCATCATCTTACAGCGCAGTTGTGGATTCGTAGTGTGAACCGACACATTTATCGGGCTGATGTGCATTTTTATGATTCTGTCAATTTCGTGCTTTGTAAGGTTTGTGAGCGTAATGTAATTACCAAACAAAAATGAAAGTCTGCTGTCATCGTCTTTAAAATAAAGTGATTCACGCATACCTTTAGGCAATTGGTCTATAAAACAGAAAATACACTTATTACGGCAACTCTTTTGCTCGTCCATCAGATAAGTTTCAAACTCAAGACCGATTTCCTCGTATTCACTTTTCACAATACGCACTGTTCTGATTTCGCCGTTTTTATCTTTAATCTCGAGTGTCAAATCTCTGTTTACCTGATAAAAACGGTAATCGAGGACATCTTCGATTATATTTCCGTTAATACTAAGCAGAATTTCGCCGCTTTTAATTTTTGCTCTGTCTGCGTGACTGTTAGCAGTCACACCAAATATATTTACAGCCACGAACTCACCTCACACTTATTTTACACAAAAATCACGAAAAATTCAAGGTATCAGAGCAAAACAAAAGGGCGTACAGAATTCTGCCGCCCATAATGTTTGTACCGTAATTAGTTCTCGTTAGCTTTTACGATTACCTGTCTGCCGTTATACATACCGCAGTTGCCGCAAGCTCTGTGAGCTGCCTTGTACTCACCGCAGTTAGGGCAAATTACAAGTGTTGGAGCGTTGAGCTTCCAAACTGTTGAACGTCTTGAACTCTTTCTTGCGTGTGAAGTTTTTCTCTTTGGTACTGCCATTACAAAGACCTCCTTACAATAACATATATCAATCCATAAGTTGTTTAAGAATCTCGAGCCTTGGGTCAACCTGCTTTTTATCACAATCGCATTCACCCTCATTAAGATTATGACCGCACTGACTGCACAGTCCTTTACAATCTTCTTTACAGAGGTTTTTCTGCGGAAGCGACAACAGCACATCAGAAATAACCGTTTCATCAAGGTCGAGCACAAAATCAGGTGTTTCAATATAGTCGTCGTTGCCGTCAGTTTCAAGAGTACGGGCAAGCTTATGAGTAAACTTGTACTTCATCTTCCTTGTAAATTCTTCTCCACATCTGTCGCAGCTGCGAACATAGTCAAAGCTGACAAGCAAAGTAAGGTCAACAAGTGATGCCCTGTTTCCTGCTGTTGCGGTAATATCAAGCGGTGTTTTGAATGGAAAAACGCCGTCAATGTCAATATTGCTTATATCCAGCTTATAGCTGATTGTTTTTTCTTCGCCTTCATTTTGAAAGACACTTTTAAGTTCAAAAAGCATAATTGCACCTCTTGACCGCATAAACGCATATTAAAACGCTATTGATTATTATACAAAAGTATTTGCGCTTTGTCAACCGATATTTACGATAAATTCTTCATAAATACGCTATTTTTTTAATTTTTTTTAAAATTATTATTTATAGGAATTATAAGTAAAATTCATTGTCAATGCACAAAATACAAGTTATAAATTTAAGTAAATATCAGACATATTAAAATGAGTTTATAGGGTATTTTTTCTGTTCTAAATTTTGGTTAAACTTGATAAATTGGGTTTGGCGGAGTGTCGGTAGGGCATTGAAATTTAGCTAACGCTAAATTATCCTCCCAAAGACAAAAAAGTTTACTCAATTTTTTCAAAAATTGCGGGTTTGGGCAACGCCCATAAAAATCTTCCGATATAACGATTTATCAAACGCTAACAGCCACGCTGTTTGCGTGCTTGCACATAGTTTGAAAAACAGGCGACAGCATTTTATAAAAGAAATAATGAACTTTTCATTATATATCGAATGGCTTTTTTGTTGCTATCGCATTTAAGGGCATTCGCCGTTGCGTTCAAGCCGCCAAACATGGAGCTGTTTGGCTATCGTCAGATTGTGTAAGCGGAAAGTATTTGTGGGCTTTGCTCACACCCACAACCTTTGAAAAGGTTGACCAAACTTTTATAATTATTTGGTAAAACATTTTACTAAACCAAATTTACACAATTTTTCTGAAATTTATTCTTAATCATAATATCAAAAATGGGCTGACCTGTCAGGTCAGCCCAAAGAAATCTAAATTATTACTAATTAAGATTAGAACATCTCTCTCTTGCGAATGACGAACATTACGCCTGTAGCAGAAACAAGAAGAGTAAGAATTACAACTGCGAGTGTAGCGTCACCTGTCTTAACTGTGCCGTTATCATTGTTAGTTGTGTTGTTGCCGTTATTAGCTGTATCAGCTGTGCCCGGCTTAACTGTTGCGCCTGTCGATGATGTAGCATCTTCAGTTGCAGGAGCTATTGTTGTTTCAGAAGCCTTAGTTGTCTCAGTAGCCTTTGTTGTTTCAGTAGCCTTAGTTGTCTCAGTAGCTTTAGTTGTCTCAGTTGCCTTTGTTGTTTCAGTAGCCTTTGTTGTCTCAGGAACTGTTGGCTCTACATATGTTGACTCTGTAAGAGTTGTGTTTGTGAATGTAAGTGGAGCTGGATCCTTAATTGTGAAGTCAACTACAAATGAGTTCATAGAATTAGGATCAAGGCTCATTTTGTCAGGATCAAGTGCGCCTGTTGTAAGAACTCTTACATTGAGGTTGATTGTTGTTTCAACATTCTCAGGCTCGCCGATTACATCGAATGTAACCTGTACGAAAGGCTTTGTTGAATCAATCGGATAAAGTGAAAGGCTAGAAGCGTTAGAATTTATCTTACCTGGGAGCTTTGTATTGAATACATCGCCGCCTGCTGGTGTGATCTGAGGCATAATGTTGAGCTTTCTGCCTGATGAATCAAGGTTGTTAGCGTTCTTGTACTCAAGAACAGTGTTATCAAATGTTAAGTACCACTCAAGGTTTACAAGATCTCTGTCTGTACCGAGGTAGTAAGTAACTGTAACCTGCTTTGTTGAGTTATCATACACAGCCTTAGCCTCTGGGAATACGTTTGATGTAGCGTAAACTGTAAGAGCAGGCTTTGAAACAGGAGCAGGAGCTGTTGTAGCTTCCTCTGAAGCTGTTGTTTCAACTGCCTCTGTTGTAGCTACAGTTGCGTCAGGCTCTGTTGGTGTTGGTTTAACACCGTTCTCTTTATCGGCAAGTGCCTGTTCAAATGACATATACTCTGTGTTGTAAACAGCGCCGTCACCCTTTACAGGTGTGTAACCATATTCGCCGTTACCATAGTAGTAGTACCACTGACCACGGCATGTAAGCTTCTGGTTGAGTGGGTTCTCTTCGATTCTGTTTTCATCAATAACATAAATCATGTTATTGAAATTTCTGATACCTTCCGGATAAAGCTCGTTACTAGGATCGTCTTCATCAGTTTTAGGCCAGTAACCCCAAGCCTGTTCACCATCATCGTCTACACATGTAACATCTGATGTCTGAGCAGCCTTTGTGTACTGAGGAGCCTCTGGATCTGCACCGCCGTCAACATAGTTGTTGAAGATGAGCTTAGGAACATCCGTTGGAACATCAATACAGAAAATGTTTTCGTTCTCAGTTTCTTTAACCTTATACATATCCTGCCATGTTTCGCACAAATCTGTGCCTTCCCACCAGTATGCACCTGTTGATGTTGTGAACTCATTTTCCCATCTCTGTGGCATATAGAAATAATATCTATATGTTTCAGTTCCCTCTGAAGGAACATAGTAACCATCGCTGTCTGTGTCAGCTGAAACGCTAACTGCTGCAACTGCTACCATTGAAGCAGAAAGAGCCATAGCCAACATAAGACTAATGATTTTCTTGGACATTAGAAATTTCCTCCTATAAAAATATGTTTCCGATATACTCGGTATGACAATTATATAATAATTTGCTCAAAAAATCAAGGCTTTTTCAAAAAAACAGGTCGATTATAGGGTGTAATAATAACCAAAAATCAGTTACAATTTTTAAACAATTTTTAAACAATTTTTAATTTTGCAATAAACAGTCAAAACTGTTCGTCACTTTAAGTCATATCGTTGTCAATATTGTCACTATCAGTATTCAAACCGTTTTTCGTATTTTCTTTATGTCTGAAATACATAACTCCGCCGATTGCTCCGCCTATCAGCAGCAAGCCGCAAACGATTACAATCGTTGTAACCGATGCACCCGAACCCGATTTCTGCACATCAACATATTGCGTATTGCCTTGGTTATTTTGCGGCATCATTGTTGTTTTTTCGCCGATTACAGCTTTATGGTCCGTTTTTTCATCTGTATTATCATTTCCTTTACCGTCTATATAATTAATAAAATTTCCCTGGTAAGTATTTATATATTTTTCCGCTTCTTCAACAATCGGTGTTTTTTCTGACACAACAGTTTCTCCGTCTGACTTAATATCATAGGTTATGGTATATGCAGTAAGAGTATTCATATCGCTGTCATACATTTCTTTAATAAAATATGTAACATTAGTATTTCCGGATTTTTTAACCTTAAAATTCATAGATACAAGCTGTGTACGGGATGAAAAGCTTGCATAATTTGATATATCAGAGAAATTAAAAGTCATATATCCGTCAAGATTTCCATTATAAATCACACCGTTCAAATTATCAAAATTAATAGAATCAGTGTCAATTTCAAGGTAATCTGTATCATAAAAAACATATGCCTGCATACCCATTACATCTTTTGATGCATCAGCAATATACATTGAATATGTAAATGTGTCCCCCACAGCAACAGAAGCAGCATCGTTAATTTTCACTTCTTCCGCCGCATTTGCATTTAGAGGTACAGCACAAAGCATCATAAGTGCAGAACAACAAGCTAACGTAGTTTTAAATTTTTTAAACATAAAATCAATTCCTTATATATAATACATTTATTATATAATATTATAAACAAAATTTCAACGAACTTATATAAAATTTAATTTGAATTTTATGTGATAATTTTAAAAAAGAAATAAATCTATGTTGAGTTATATTTTAAACATAAGATAAACACCATAAATTGTGGTTTAGCAGAGTGTCGGTCGGGCATTGAAATTTAGCTAACGCTAAATTATCCTCCCAAAAGCAAAAAAGTTTACTCAA
>ENA-OPCJ01000126-OPCJ01000126.1-human-gut-metagenome-genome-assembly--contig:-NODE-126-length-21394-cov-2.713248_pt1 | contig 21394 bp, 18 predicted proteins | sample MGYA00241565_ERZ501481 | MGnify/ENA primary metagenome ERZ501481 (study PRJEB25962, sample SAMEA2042662) | human gut metagenome | biome: human gut; feature: human-associated habitat; material: faeces...
AAATCACCTCCTTAAAATAGAAAAAGCCGAGGGATTTTCCGTTAAGAAAACCTCTCGGCTATGTAAAATTTAATATTAAAATTCTGTAATCATATTCTCAATATTACTAACAAGACCATTTAAAAATTCTTTTTTTTGAGCAATAAAAATATCATCTAAATCCTTTTTCTTTTTTATTTCTTCAACTACTAATGCTTTTACTTTCTTTTCTACAGTATCACTCCACGGCTTTCCCGCCTTTTTAAACGAAGTTTTTACTCTATCAGACCACTTTCCATTTTTCTTAAAATCTGGCATTATAGACAAATCACATCCTAGTTCTGCTTTAATTCTCTCTTGATATAAAGCTGGATTTAAACAATCTTCAAACTCTGCTTCTGCCATTCCAATACAAGTCGTAAATGTTATATCCTTAATTCTAATTAGATTTTCTTTTTCTGCTTTTTCATAAGCCTTTTTTCCCTCGTCGTCGTCATCTAATAAAACAACATATGAACATAACATATTTTTGAATAGGTTTAATGCATAGCTAAGACTTGACGCCCCACCCAATTCGTGAATTGTCAATAAATTCTGTTTCATAGCTTTTCCTATCTTTTCACTCATTTTAGGTAACAAGTGTTTCAATGATTCCTTATCATCACTCCCTTCCACAACTAAAACATATTTAGAATTAATAAGATTATCTGATACTTTAATTCCTAAAACCTCTCGTACCTCTTTCAAATTTTTTGCAGGCTTGGCTGTTCCATTATCAATTATTATATTTCTTGAAATATTATCTCTAACTACAAATAATGGATTATGTGTCGTAACAATAACCTGATTATTTTCGGATAATCCCTCAATAATAGAATTTAATTGGTTTATTGCTTCTGGATGCAAATGTGCCTCTGGTTCTTCAATGATAATAACAGGTGTACTTGATTTTAAAGCATGTTCCTTTAACAACGCAATTGCCGTTAAGCTCTTTATTCCATCACCTTTAAATTCAATATTAGTAGGATTTCCATCGTCAATAATAATATCTATCCCACTTCTGAAATAATTTCTTCTTCGTTCGTCTGCTATTTGCAACTTTACTTCTTTAATTTTAGGCATAAACTCTTGCAATGGTTGCTTTATACCAACAGCAATGTCATTTAATATATCTTGCTGTAATTGGTTGATGGTATCCATTGCTTCCAAATAGCTTTCATTTTGTTCTAATACATCAAGTCTTTCTGCTACAGAATTTCTTATTTCGTGTAAAGCATCATTCTCTGTCCGAATTGCAGGTATATAATTAACAGAAATTCTCTCAGATATAAATTTAGCAATTATATCCGACTTGCGAGTAAGCATTGACGCATTTTTCCCACGTTTTGGCACAATGATTTCTGCTTTATTATCTGACCCAATACTTATTTCAATAGTTACGGTACCGTTTAATTTTGAACCTACAATCGAATAAAAATCTGCAAGTTCATCATCATTTAATATAAATTCCAATCTAAATTTTGATTGTAAATTTCTTTTTCCACTTTGTAATTGAATTGGAAAATCTCTTATCCAATTATATTCCCTATTATAACGAACTCTCGTCATCTTTGAATGTGCAAGCAAAATATTCATTGCACAATTCAAAGCATTTGAAATATTACTTTTCCCTTCATTATTTTTACCTAAAAGCACAGTATACTGCCCTAACGAAATTTTATGAGCCTTTGTGATACTTCTATAATTTGTAACCGAAAAAGATACTAATTTCATAATTTTCTCCTTTGATTGTAAAATGATTTACGTACTCAGAATAATTTTATTATAACATTTCATCTCCCCAAATTCTACTAAAGAAAGAAAAAGACGGCATCAGTTTCACGCCAACACCGTCTTTTTTCGGTTAGTCCATCATAAAATTCCTGCTTTTTTAGATACCCTACGCTGTTATAGCAGCCACGGAAATAAACGGACTGCATTTCCAAGTCCGTGAGCTTGTTTTTCAGCTCCATTACCTCAATGAGAGCTGCACATTCTTCCTTAGTCAGCTCCGCAGATTTTTCCGCATCAAACACGCCGAAAACCTATGGATATTTCTCATATAATCCCTCATTCTCGGCTTGCACGGCAGGGTCAAGCTGCACATAGGGTTATTGCTTCTCAATGGGTAAAATTGTCTCCTTAAAATAGAAAAAGCCGATGGGTTTTCGTTAAGTGAAAACCTCTCGGCTATGTAAAATAATATTCATTTCTTTCTACGAACTTTTTCAATTAAAAACGTTACTAATGCTGCCATCACTGAAGCAACTACACCTAACAAAATTTGAGAAACTGTATTAGTTAAATCTATTATTTTAAAAATTTCGGTAACTTGTCCTGTTGATATTAAGAAGGACAAAATAGTAGCTATAATACCTACCCATCCAGTTATTATTTGTATTTTCTTATCTAATTGCATTTTATCCTTTTCTTGTTTCAACCACAACGGGTTCACCATTTCTCAATGCTTCTGCAATTTTTCTACGTCGCTCGGCTGTATCATCTAATTCCTCGTTAGATAGAACTTTTCCACCTGCTAATTTACCATTGGGAACAGAAACAACAGGATTTATGAGTGTTTCCAAATCATAAAGAATTGATTTTTTTGCCTCATTATTTAATAAAGGATTGGAAATAATTTCAACTATTAAATCCTCTATTATAGAATTTGTAGTTATACAGTCTATTTTCAAATTATTTTCTCTGAGTTTTGCATTGATAACAGAAGATATATAAAAAAGAGATAACTTATTTCCTGTACCAATATACCTTGAAAACAGACTAATCAAATCCTTTTTTACCTTTTCATATTTTCCATCTATCGTTTTATAGTAAAAGAAAATGGCAAGTGGTACACTACCCACGCCTGTATATCTTCTTCACTGACACTGGAACGGAAACGCTGTCCCTCCTGCCAATCGCCAGTTCCGGCCAATTCTGCTAAAAGTTTGCCGCTTTGCCCCAAGCCGGAGCTGGCTGAGGTTGCAAACGGAATTACTGTTTTGCCGGTAAAATCATTTGCTTCTACAAAACTGTCTACCGGCCACGCTGCAATACCCCACCAGATGGGATATCCGATAAATACAGTGTCGTAGTCATCCCAATTTTCCACGGTATCTGCCACAAGTTCCACATTCCTCAAAGACTCGTCCTCATGCTCCCTGGACACACGGCTGTTGTCATTGTTATAATTCAAATCTTCATCCGTATAGGGTTCTGCTGGTTCCAGCTCGAACAAGTCGCCGCCAGTTGCCTGTGCAATATAATTCGCAGCCGATTCCGTGTTGCCTGTGGCAGAAAAGTAGACCACCAGCGTTTTTCCAGTCAGTGTTTCTTTCTGAGAAGCCTCGCTTTCCATTGTGGAGTCAATCCTCCTTGTCTGTATCGAACGGTAATTCAGTGGTTGTGGAAACATTCATATCTGGTTTATGAGAATCTTTGGGAAGTATTGTTTCTCTACGATCATCTAATCCCCAGTCTTTTGCCATTTGTTGCATTTCTTCATATATTTTTCTTTGTATTTATCATAAAGGTGCTCAAATCCGTCTCTGCGAAGAATTGATGGCGAATTATCCATACGCATGCAGTCTTCCATAACACAGTCATATGCAAGATTCCTGCACATATCTGATTTCATGGAATATTTGATGTGTGATATGAATAGTTCCCGGTCAGCAATGTACGGAAGCACTTCATTTATGCCTTTTCTGAAAGTTACTTTATCTGTGTCTGACAAATGTGCATAATTATTTATAATCCATCTCCCATAATCACTCTGGTTAATATAGGCTATAAGTGCTTCCTCAGATTTTACTGCATCTTTTTCAGTCACAGTGACTTTCCGGCTATCTAATAATCTGTCCATCATCTTTAGATTCCCTGTAACTACTGTTTCCATGTCTGCATCATTAATTTTGCCTTTCATCAGCTGTTCATAGTGGTGCTTTTTATAATTGACAGGATTGTCATTTAATGCGTGAATTGTTACAAGTTTTCCGTTATAATATATATAAAGCCTGTTGTCTAAGCAGTCCACTGTAACTTCTTCGTCAATGAGCTTTGGATCAACTGAGTATCTGTTGCCATTAAAGCGGATAAGTGCTTCAGATGACACTCTGTATCTATTTGGTGTGAGATAGGTGTCAATAATGCTTTTATGCGGAAGTGGTTTCAGATACTCTTTTTCTTTGTAAAAGAGCGCTGTCGGTGACATTTTTGTCTCCTGATTAATTGATATGTTCATGTTTTTATTAACTGAACTGATAAGCACCTCCAGTTCTTCTATTGTTTCGAATTCGCCTTCATAAGCCCTGATCCAGTCAATTATCTTATTTCTTGCTTCTACAGTACCTTTAGTCTGTGGAGAACGTGCTTTACACAGCCGCACTTTAAAGCCAAAGTCCTTTGCCATCAGCATTATAGAATCTGTAGGCTTTTTCGGCGTCACATTTGTATTAGAAACCGTCGACATGTTATCAAAAAGTAATTCTTTTGGAATACCTCCAAACTTTCTGAAACTATTAATAAGTCCTCTTGCAACATCATCGAATCTTTTTTGTGCTGTCATTTCAAGATGGGCATATCTTGAATATTTCAGAGTTGTATGCAGAACATTTATAATGAATACCTCTCCGTATATGTTAGTTATATGAATATCCTCCTTCCAGTCTACCTGTGCCTGTTCTCCCGGGTTCTTTTCGAATTTGGGGTGTCCTTGTGATTTAGCTTTCTGTTTCAGCTTATTTACAGTAACGTATCTGTTGAAGTTGGAATATGAACCTATCCGTTTTGTGCCATATTTCCTTAACATAAACTGATATACGCCCTGGACTGTAATTCTTTTGATTGCTAGTTTATCTGCTATTTCATTTTTGAATTCATCTAATTTGCTTCCTTTATTTCGTTTATCAGGCCTCCCTTCATAACCATTGTGGTATTTCTTAACTGTCCTCCAGTCCATACCATACTTTCTTCCCAGAGCAGCATAGTTGGGCTTGATACCAAGACTGTCCATAACTGCCAGTTCTCATTTAAGATTGTTATTCATGTAATGTTCACCTCCAAAAGGAAGTGTAACAATACATCTATAAATACAAAATAAGAATGTAGGTTTTCCGACATTCTTATATGATAAAAAAGCCACATTCTTATATTAGCATTTGCACTGCTTAAGATGGTAATCAGGATTTCCCCTGTTCCGTCCAGTGTGTTGACGCCCTCTTTTTCGAAGACCACCGCCACGTTCTTTTCTTTCAGCCTGCGGATGGTCAGCAGGGAGTCAACGGTGTTTCTGGCAAAACGGCTGACGGATTTCGTCAGTATCATGTCGATTTTACCGCCTTCTGCATCTTTAATCATGGCCTTGAAATCGTCACGCTTCTTGGTGTTGGTGGCACTCTTTCCGTCATCGGCATAGATGCCCGCCAGTTTCCAGTTCTCCGTTTCCTGTATCTTTCTGGTGTAGTATTCTACCTGTGCCTCATAACTGCTTTCCTGTTCTTCCAGTTCGGTGCTGACTCGGCAGTAGGCAGCTACCCGCAGTTTCTTCTCTGACAACTTGATGCTTCTATCATACTGGGGTTTTGCCGGAATTATGGATACTTTTTTTGGACTGCTGTAGCCGGCATATTTCCTCCTTCCCAGATACGGACGGCAGGGATTTTATTCCTCTCCGTATCCAATCTTTATACTGTTGTTATTGTGAAAAATGACTTTGACCGAGTTATCTTTATATACCAAAATCTGCTTTATCAGCTTCCGGTACAGTTCCTCATCAAATTCTGTAATTTCTTCCCTGCCGGCAAGTGTCTCTTTCATCTCCTCTGAGCGGATGTCCTCATCCCTTACCTCAAGGGTTTTGTAGCGTTCCACCGCCCGTTCAAAAATCAGTGCTGTCAGTTCCTCTGTACTGCTTTCTCCGGTGTCAGGATGTCCTGTTTCTGCTGCTGAAGTGCTGCACTGCTCCTGCCTCCGTTTTCACGCCACCTTTGTTTCTTTCTCAGAAATCCATTTTTTTGAGGTCACTGATGGCTCGCTTGACCGTGCTGACGGACAGATTTAGTTCTTTCTCCGAAGGGAGAAATTTCCTAATAAACGAATAAAGGAACCAGCCAATCCGTTATGATTCTGGTTCTTTTCTTTTTGTTGCCATCTCTAATTCTTACTCCTGTAATATTTTAATTATTACATAGGTAAAATTTTAACTCAATATGTTTTTTCTGAAATTGACAACCACATAAATAACGTCTATAATATATTTATTACAGTCGTAAGATTTAAGGAGGATTTGAAATGAGCGATTTACCACAGATTTCTGAAGCTGAATTTGAAGTTATGAAAATCGTATGGAAACATGCGCCGATCAGTACCAATGAAATAACAGATAAATTATTACAGACCACAAGCTGGAGTCCTAAGACGATACAGACTTTAATCAAACGTCTCGTAACAAAAGGCGTTCTAACTTATGAAAAACAGAGCCGAGTGTTTGTTTATACCCCAGTCGTGAAAGAAAGCGAATACATCGGCCAGGAAAGCAACTCTTTTCTGGAACGATACTATGACGGGGATATCACTGCCATGCTGTCTGCCTATATAGAAAATGACAGACTGTCTGAAACAGAAATAGACACCCTCCGTTCCCTTCTTTCCAAGAGGTCAAAAAAAGGAGGAAATTAACGTGGCTAATTTTATGATACGCTTTTTAATATGCAATGTATTTATCAGCGGTATCATCGGAATTCTTTTGATAGCCAAGCGGATATTCAAAAACAACCTGTCCAGCCGGATGCAGTATAATCTGTGGTTCCTGCTTCTTGGGTTGCTGGCAGTTCCCTTTATACCGTTCCGTCTCATCGGATTTCCACAAATCTTCTCGTGGCTTGGTAGCTTAAGAAGCTCTCCTGCTTCTGGTACCGCAACCGCTATGGGGGAAGCTGTGGGAATTCATCCGACCGGAAATACAGACTGGATGAATGATTTCGCACTTTCTGTAAATAGCGAGACACCATCCATTGCTGGATACATATTATTAGGGATATGGACTGTAGGCATTTTTGCAATGATTATATTAGTAATCAAATCCTCACTCCGCCTACGCAATTTGGAGAAATCTGCACTTCCCCTTCAGAACCCGGAGGTACGCAGACTATATCATCGATGTTTGGAGGAAATGGGAATTCACAGAAATATCCCTGTTTACAGTACTGCATTTTTGAAATCCCCGATTATTGTGGGACTTTTGAAACCATGTATTTATCTGCCGATTCATCTGATCTCTGATTACAACGAATCCGATATGCGGTATATGCTGTTGCACGAACTGCAGCACTATAAGCACAAAGATGCTGTTGCCAGTTATCTGATGAATCTTGCCGGGGTAATATATTGGTTCAATCCTCTTGTCTGGTATGCACTGAAAGAAATGCGTAATGACAGAGAGGTTGCCTGTGACACTTCCGTTTTGAAAATGCTTGAAGAGGATGCTTACGAAGATTATGGTAATACACTGATTAACTTTGCAGAGAAGGTTTCACTTACTCCTTTTCCGTTTGCCGCCGGCCTTGGTGGAAACATGGAGCAGATGAAACGAAGAATTATCAACATTGCCTCTTATGAGAAGCCGACATTTATGAAAAGAATAAAAGGTATGACTGCATTCATGTTGACTGCTGTTCTTCTCCTTGGATTCGCACCTTTTATTTCTACATACGCAGCAGACGGAAGCCACTACCAATGGGATTCCTCTTCTGAGAATGTTTCCTATGTAGACCTCTCCACATACTTCGGAGAATACGAAGGCAGCTTTGTTTTATACGATTTGGAAAATGATGCATGGAGCATACACGACAAGGAGCATGCCACCCTGCGAGTTGCACCAAACTCCACCTACAAGATATACGATGCCCTGTTCGGATTGGAAGAAGATATCATTACACCGGAAAATTCGTTCATTGCATGGAATGGAGAAACCTATCCATTTGAAGCATGGAATGCAGACCAGACCTTACAGTCAGCAATGAATTCCTCTGTGAATTGGTATTTTGAATCTGTGGACGAACAGCTTGGAGCCGCTAACATTTCCAACTATATTCAGGAAATTGGATATGGAAACGAAAATATAAGTGGTGATTTCTCCACCTATTGGATGGAGTCTTCCTTGAAAATTTCTCCAATAGAGCAAGTCGAACTTTTAACCCAGCTGCAGAATAACAACTTTGGATTTGCTCCTGAAAACATCAATGCAGTAAAAGATTCCATCTGCCTTTCTTCTTCCGATGCCGGAACATTCTACGGAAAGACCGGAACCGGACGTGTGGATGGCCAGGATGTGAACGGATGGTTTATCGGTTATATCGAAACTGCAGATAATACATACTTTTTTGCTACCAACATTGGTGCAGACAGCGATGCTACCGGAGGCAACGCAACTGAAATAACCATGTCTATCTTGTCTGACATGAATATCTGGAAATAAAGAATCGGGTAAAGGTCAATCTCTGACTTTTACCCGATTTTTCTTAATTCGCTATCTGAACAAGCCCTTTGTATTCCCATGTCGCTCCATAATCAGTTGACTGAAATACAATCCCATCTTTCTCCGCTGCATCTGTGGTAACCGTTATCGTCAATGTGTCGTCCTCTTTTTCAGGCATATTCAGGTAATCAAAATCCTCCACCGTAAATCCGCAATCGATAGCGATTTGTGGTAATTCTGAAACAAGATCCATTGGAAGTTTCATTTCTTCAAAGGTCCTTCCGCCATCGCGAGTGACATATAAGCGGGAATAGGACTGGGATGCGCCTGTAATTCCTGCAACCCCAAAGTTCTCATCATAAAATATTAAACCTTCTGCAACTCCCAATTGTCCACTGAACGGATCATCATTTATGCATTCCCAAGTAGAACCACCATCCATTGTCTTTTCCATTACATAAAATCTGCTTCCGGCAGCTGCATCCGTTATCACCAAACGCCATCCATTATTTTCATCTAAAAAGAAATACATAGTTCCATCACTTTGATCCACAGTCCAACTTTCTGTATCTTTAGCATCCTCCACCTGCTGCATCGTATTCTCCTGCTTCAATTCTTGTTGACTGACGTACTCAGGCTCCATAATATATCGAACAGGTGTGACACTATTTAAATCAGGAATATGCAAAGATACCTCAAACCCAACGATTTCTCCACCGCTTCTAAGCTGAGTAAAATTGCCGGTTCCTGTTTCAGTTCCATCACCATCTGCATCTCCCGAAATATATTGTAAGCCTTCCTCTGAACTAAAAGATCTTCGCCCCATATAGAGTATTTCATAAATCTGCTGCTCTTCAAATGTTTCAGCCCACGCCTCTACCTGACTCGTCCAGTCTGAATTGTTCAAAATTTCAATCATTGGAGACAAACGCATATCGTCACTATATTCTCCATTCACATTACCATCTATCCAAACAGTCATATCATTACTGCTGTCTGCGTCATAATCAATAAGATACGTTTTTTTCTCTCCAGCCTCATTTTTTCCATATATGAATGCATAAATCCTTTGAATCGTTCCGTTTTCATCAAATGACACCTGATATTTATTTGCAATATAGAGTTCTTCCGGCAGTTGCAATGCTTCATCCAAATCCATCAGAATCCCTTCTACACCATCCTCAAAAAGATTATTATGCTCCAGTTCTACTTCTTTTTTACGCATCCACTCATCAAGTTTCCAAGACAGTGCCCCGTGATACGGAACTGCAGAATAAACGATACGTCCACCAAAGAATAAAGTTGCTGCTATAAGGAGTATCATTTCCGTATAGAAAAGTTTCTTATTTCCATTATCTCCTGAATTAACTTCTTGATTATGCCTTTTCGAAATCAGCCAGAGAACCACTGTGCCAACCAATCCTATTATACCTAACGCCAACATCGGTATATGCCTTCTCAAGCCACCATATTGACATAGATGCCAGAATTGATACAACATAAATATATATAGTATTAAACTTACTTTTCCCGTGATTTTATAAATATATTTCATGTAAGTCTCCTTTCTTCATATCTGTAAAAATACCATAAAACACCAGTATTATCAAATCATTCTTTAATACGGTATTGGTAATCTGGTATATGCATAATTCCGTCATTTAGGATTTCATTCCCCAAATACTGAAAACTGCCATCCTCTGCAAACCTTACCGTAAGTTCATGGGTTATGACTGCATCATCGCAAATGACCATGTCACAGACCGCCTCAACTGTTAATGTGACTGTTCCATCTTGATTTTCTTTGATGTCGACAACCTCCGGCAGAGAAGTTCCAAAGAAGGTAGGCGCATAATTGAAGCACCCAAGTCTCGCCCAAAGATAGGTCTGGTTTTCCTCATCAAATACTGCGTACTCTCGTATCTGCTCCGCTGTTATGGGAAGATACTCCATAATCAGACTTTCGAACTCTTCTTTAGGAATGCCATTTGGATAATCTTCAGAATTGAACTTTTCTCCATATTTCATTCCATACAGATATTCAAACATTCCGTTATAATCCAACTCACTCATATTTTCTACATTCCAGTTGGAACACAAAAGGTTCTGTTCCTGATATCCAAGCCCCCGAACACAACGTTCAGACATTTCACGCTGTTCCTCTGTCATAGGTTTTATTCTGATCAGGCAGCTTCCATCCATAATTTCACTAACCTCTGGCGGCTCTGGCACACACAGCTCATAGCAGAACCATCCTTTTTCCGTGTATTTCCATTCTTTGAGTCTCGTATAAGAAATGTACGAAATTCCCGGCTTGTTGTCAGCATTCCAGATTCCTCTTGTACTCACAACATACATATCCGTTCCATCAAAAATGAATTTCATTCTGCCCAGTCCACCATCATTGTGGATTTCATAAATCACCACAGAGCCTCTTTTCCCTTCCATACATTCTTTCAGAAAACTGTCAACACTTTCATAATTCTCCATGTTAGAATACGTTACCATCGTAGCAATTGGATATCCTGCGTCCTTTACCTTCTTCTGAATTTCAAGAACCGTTTGATCATCCAAAACAACATTAGATGCTATCCCTTTATCTGCTGTTTCATAAATGTCAAGATAAAGTTCCATCAGCTTTTTACAGTCAGTCTCAGCTTCTTCCCTTTCCTGTTCATCTACCGGAAGATCGTAGCCCTTTTCCCATTGTACTGCAGCCTCTTCCTCAGTATTTTTTGTTTCCTCCGTGGAAGATACTTCTTCCGTATCTTCCACAAGAGATTCTCCCGCAACACTATCTTCTTTTCCACAGGCACACACGAAACCCCCAATCAGAAATACCATGATCAGTAGAATGCTCTTTTTCCTTAATACCATAAAATCATCCTTTCGTTCTTGCTATTGGCGGCAGTTCCAATTCAATTTGTTCTATAGAATTGGAAAGATACCTGAAAGTTCCGTCTTCAAATGGCTGGACCACAACCGTATTCCGAAAAGCGAGATCAGAATTATAATCCGGCCATACTCCATCCACGATAAGTGTAATCGTTCCATCCGCATTTTTTGTATAGTCAACTACTTCTCCAAAAGGTGGGTATGGGCTGGCATAAATCATCTCATATTCATAGCTGTTACTCCCTTCATCATACCCACAATACTCTCTTAACTGTTCTATCGATACTGGAAAATAGGTGGTCATTATCCTTTCATATTCCTCTGCCGGAATCTTCCAATCCTCAGTTTTCAGATTTTCACCCGTGGAAATTCGGTAAATATCTTCATACATGCAAGGCATCAAAATATCCTTTACATTGCTACTGTTCCAGTTTGTGACAAGCACATTGTAATTCACATAACTTAGTCCTGATATGTATTTCTCCGTCAGTTCCTGGCAGTCTTCCGGAAGCGGTTCTATTCTCCAATACTGTCTCAAACTTGCATGTGCAATCACATATTCATATGCGTAGATAAAATACCCTTTTTCCGTAAGTTTGATTTCAGCCACATTACTTACCGAAGTTCCCTGTATTTCAGGCACTCCACCTTCCTTCCAACGAACACCTATATAATAAGTCTGCAACTCACCTTTCCGGTAAATAAAAGTAACTGCTCCAATCAGTCCATCTCTATGTACTTCGAATACCGTAACCATTGAGTCCCGTCCATCCAAGTAATCTGCATAAAATGTTTCGACTGCTTCATGGTTTTGCATGGCAGTATCTTCTTCAACACTTACCAGACCGCTTCTGCCCAATTGCTCCACCACAGTTTTCCTCTGCTCGTTGGTAAATTCGCTAATGCCGGAAGAATAACTTGGTGCATCTGCAATTACAATATCCTTATAGATTTCTGCTACCGAATCTGCCGCTGACAAAACCATACTCTGCAATTGTTCCTTTTCCTCATCTGAGATAAGACAATCACTGGCTTGCGGAATAAACCAATATGCTGACTCTGTGGAAGTTTCCGCATTCTCGGCTTCTTCTGTTTCTGCTTCGCTATTTTCGATTTCTACAGGTGGCTCCCATACTTCTTCTGCCACCTTTTGTTCTTCTTCATGCATTTTCCCCCAACAGATTACCCCAACTATCACGAAAATCAACAGCAGTAAAATTAGAAGTCCACATTTTCTAAGCAGCCATTTCACATCCTCCATTATTCTCCTCCGTACAATTCTTCCCATTCTTCTAACGTCAACCGTGGCGTATGCCAAGTTTCTCTGTAGTTGTCTTCGGATGGTATAATTCGATTAGATACATATTGTACCCGTCCATTCTCTAAAGGGCGAACCACAACCTCGTGAGCATATACCTTGGAATCACCCGCATAAGGGAATACTACATTGGCTGTAAGTGTAATTGTCCCATCATTGTTTTCTGTAAAACCTACTACCTCTGAATATGGATATTCGGGGTACTCTACTTCTTCAAAGCCTCTCGGCTTATATTCATAAGTCAAATTCTCCGAATCATAGATGGTTTTTGATTGTAGCGTTTCACTATCAATGTTGAAATATTTCATAATAACACTTTCAAATTCTTCTTTTGGAATCTGATAAACTGCACTGACTGATAAGTTGTCATCAGCAACATAGGGAGCATATTGACCATTCACTTTTGGATAAAGAATGTCATACATATCATAGAAATTCAAATCCCCGAAATCCTCCTCACTCCAATCCACAATGAACATATTATTCCGTTCAAAGCTGATTGGGTTGAGATATTTCCGACTCAACTCCCTATATGTTTCATCCAATGGCTGTACCCGTAATGCGGTATGTTCCTCTGCTCCACTCAATGTAAGAACATATAATTCTTCTGAAAACCAAACACCGGAAAACATCAGGTAACCTTCTTCTGTATAATTCCAATACTCCGCTTGATAGTTTCCTATAACCTCTCTTTTCATATTTCCATTTTCATACTTGTAATAGCTTCTGACCACATCCACATTTCCGCCTTTTGTGTGCAAATCGTATTTTACAAATCCGCCCAAATAACTGATTTCAAGAATCGTTATTTCTGCTTCCTCCTGTGCATCCACCTTTTCGCAGAATTCCACTACCTTCTCTGGTTCCGTCATGTTAATTTGATTTCTGCTGTCAACTGCCGAATAACCATTTTCTCCAAGACGATTTACAATACTACGGATTGTTTCCAAATCCGCTAATTTATTTTCTTCTTCTGCTTTCTCATAAAGATCAATGCAGACGCTTATAATTTCATCTGCATCCTCCTCTGATTCTTCCTGAATAGCCTGAACATCTATTACCGTTTCCGAAACTGTATTTTCTTCCGGGGGTGCATCACTGCACCCCGAAATACTAAGTATTAATACAAAGCTAATTGCTGCCAAACCACTCTTCCAGAACCAGGTTGTCTTTCTTAACAACATATCCGCTTCCTCCTCTTCCTTTCACATCTTCTACCATGCTGATAATCAATATAGGACGTTCTACCGTATCTTCTGCTGTAAAAATTGCAAACCATCCTAATTCCGTACCCGAAGTATCATCCTTCGATGCCTTGATTTCTGCCGTACCTGTTTTTCCTGCTAAAAGAATGTCATCCCGATGGGCTGCATATCCAGTTCCATTAGAATCATTCACAACCTTTTTTGTTCCTTCCAATACACGGCTTGCTGTCTCATTAGAAAAGGCTCCCGGAATCCAATACTCAGCTACTGCGTCTTTCTGATATACTAAATACGGCTTTATAACATTTCCCTCGTTACAGAAAGCAGAATAGATACATGCCATATGTAATGGATTCACCAAAACCTGCCCTTGACCGTAACCGCTGTCTGCTAACTGTATTTCTGTTTCAATTCCCTCTGAATTAGAATACTGCGACTCTGCCATCTTAATCTCAAATGGCAGTTCCTCATTAAAACCAAGTCCAGTCAAAGAACTCTCCATCTCTTCTGAGCCAATCTTTAATGCTGCCTTTGCGAAATAAATATTGTCGGAATATATTAGGGCATTCTCTAAAATGACTGGTTCATATGCATGGAGTGTTGTTACATGATAGGAACCCCACGATGCATCCTTTTGCCAACTTAAGCCTACGTTGCCGTAATCTTCCATTGGATCGATTGCTCCTGATTCCAAGCCGACCGCTGCGGTAATTGGCTTGAATGTAGACCCCGGACACCACACTTGCCGGAAGCGATTATACATTGGCTTATTCTCATCCTCGTTAAGTACAGTCCACTGCTCACTCGACAATCCCATAATAAAATCGTTATTGTCATAGGCCGGTGTGCTGACCAAAGCCAATACTTCTCCGATATAAGGATTCATGGCTACCGAGCAGCTTTTATCTTCCTTAAACTGCTCATGCAAGGAAACCTGTAAATCAGTATCTATCGTAAGCTGGATGTCCTGCCCATGCTGTACCAGGATACAAGCAAGTTCCTCCTTCTCTTTGCCTTCCGAGTTTTCAATGTAAATCCTGCAACCGTTCTGGCCTTTCAGTTCACTCTCGAACAAGCTCTCCATTCCGCTTCTGCCGATTACACTATTGGCTGTATAGCCTTCTCCTGCATGCTCCTCTAAATCTTCCGCAGTAACACTTTGAACATATCCGACCAAATGTGCCGCTGCTTCTCCTAATGGGTATTCACGCACTTCAACATCAGATATCATCACTCCGGGAATCTCCAGCAACTTTTCATGCCTTTCTTTCTCCTTTAGGACTTCTTCATCTGGACTGATAGACATTAACTCAATTTCTTCCACTCTTGGAATTGTTTTAATGGGAACAAAAGAATCATCCTTTACCCACTTTGCAGACAGTTTCTTTTCTATCGCTTCCGGTGTGATTTCCACTAGTTCTGCAATCTGTGCGATTGCTTCCTCTCTGTTTTCCAACTTGCCCGGAACGATTCCAACCGAAGATGCTGTACCTTTTCCTGCAAGGACACGTCCGTTCCTATCCAGAATTTCTCCTCGTTCTGCCTGTGTAGTGGAAACTCTTACTTTATCTGTAGATGCCAGATTCGGAAAAATCAGGGAATCATCCCAAACTAACTGATATCCTTCTTCGTCCTTTAGGAAAAGTGCTTTATTCTCAAAGCTGATAGTTCCTGCAACTGTATCGAAAGAAGTCTGGTAGGTTACCGTCATTTGCTCCTCGTCATATGCAATAATCTGGACAGCTATATTCTGGACTTCTATACCTTCATAAATAGCTGAATTTCGAGTTACAAAATCCTCCTGACTGACATTTCCCGATGCCTCAATATGTAGCATTGCATACATTTCTTCATACTCCTGTTTTGGAATATGATCCATGTACTCCACCAGAAGTTCTTCCGGTGTCTTCCAGGCATTTTCCTTTGTTGCCAACATTCCTGCCACACATACTGCAGAAATTACCGCAGCTATTCCTATAACAGCAATCGCAATCCATAGGAGCCTGCTTCTTGTTTTCTTTCGCTTGTTTCTGCTTTTTCCTTTCTTCATATTGACCTCCATTCATTTTGCTTTGCTGATATGGTCATATTCTATTTTCAATGTACGCTATATCTTCAAAATATTACACTCGTAAGATTTTGAAGTAAAAAAATTTCTCTTTGCTGGGTATATCGTACTATGCATTCCTCCTTCCTTTTATTACATGCGTAAGATTTCGCAACAAAAAAATTTCGTCCGCAATCCTACTGCACTTGTGTAAATATTACATCAGTAAGATTTAGAAGTCAAGTTATCTTTATATAAAAAGGCTTCTGCCAGGAAGTATCATACATTTTCACAAAAGTGATACCTTTTAGCAAAAGCCTATTATTCAGCAGAGTTTCAAAACACCCCACTGCTGCGATATTCAAATGGTTCATTCATAAGGCTACAAAACACATATCCATTTTCGTTCCTTAATATCCCACAAACCGCAGAAAATCAAGGTTTCTTTGAAAGCAGACATACGGTTTCAATAATCCCCTGAACATTTATTTTATGCTGCATAGCGAAAGTATGCAATAGGTTTTCAAAGTGGGGTAATGGTTTTATCCCCATAAAAAGTGGTTGACTAAATGTATTTTAGAATTTTTCTATATAAATCCCACAGCCTCGGTCCACAAAAACCACCCAAAGCACTCAACCCACGATGCTCATGAACATCTCTATCTTCAACCTCAAAGAGCCTATGGAAATCATCTCCCTCACCTACATAAACTGATTTGTCATAATTAAGAAAAGTAGACTTGCCACTAAATTGGTCACCTGTGATATCTATAATAATATATTTGTCTACCATCAGCCATGCATGAGATTGTCCGTTTCCATCCGGTTTACCCCAATATGTTCCACAGACATAATCTGTTTTGATACCTTTATCCAATAAATACTGAGCTAACAAATCACTCGTATCTCCGCAGCAAGCACGTGGAAATCTGCGATATATGCTGTCGTTATCAAACTCCCCTGCTTCCAAAGCCAAGTCAATCGCTCTTCGAAATTGGGTTGCGAACTGTTCAATTTCCTTCATCATACGCTCCTTTAACAAAACCGCTTTTGCGAAAAAGTATTCTTTCGCCAAAATGTATATTTCCCGTTCTCCAAAGCCTATCCCCTGGGGTAAACCTCCTGATATATCATCACTCTGCGGAAACAGAAACACACATCTATTTTATTCCCAAAATGGCGAAATCCTTTGATTTATTGGGCTTTTCTTGACAAAAGGCAGACTGTTTCCACATGCCCCGTATTAGGAAACATATCCACGCAACAACACTTCTCCACCTTATACCCTCTCTCCTGCAGAGTAACAAGGTCTCTTGCAAGTGAAGTAGGCTTGCAGGAAATGTACACCATTCTGTCAACACCGTAATCAATAATCTTCTCAAGTGCCTTAGGGTGGATTCCATCACGAGGCGGGTCAAGTACGATGAAATCAGGCTTAATCTCAATATTATCAAGTGCCTTTAAGACATCATCCGCAATGAACTCACAGTTAGTAAGACCGTTCTGGGCTGCATTCTTCTTGGCAGCCTCAACAGCTTCCGCAACAATCTCAACACCGATAACCTTGCTGGCAACTGGAGATAACATCTGTGCAATCGTACCAGTACCTGTATACAGGTCATATATAACCGGTTTACTGCCAGCCACATCTCCAAATCCGCCAGAAAGCACATACTCCCTCGCCTTAGAGTAAAGCACTTCCGCTCCAAGAGAATTGGTCTGGAAGAATGAAAACGGTGTTATCTTGAAACGTAAGCCCAGAAGTTCCTCTTCAATATAATCCTGACCATACAGAAGCTCAGTTTTCTCGTTAATTACTGCATCTGCAAGGCTGTCGTTAAATGTATGGAGAACACCTGTAAGAGTGCCCTTATATTCAATTGATGTCAGGCAGTTTACAAGCTCTGTGAAATCATGCTCAATCTGAGTCGTTGTTACGATATCAACAAGAATCTGCCCTGTCTTTACAGACTTTCTTACAAGAAGATGACGCAGATACCCCTCGTGGCTTAACTTGTGCTGGAAAGGAAGCTCCTTCTCTATTGCATAATCCTGAACGCATGTGAGAATCTTTCTGTAATCCTCATCAATAATCTTACATTCTGTAACTGGAACAATATCATACATGCTGTTTCGTTTGTGAAGTCCGAGTGCAAGCGGTCCGTCCTTGTACTCATCACCAAATGAAAATTCCATCTTGTTACGGTATTCTTCTGTGACCGGACTTCCGATTATCCCCTCAAATGGAAGCTCACCCGAAACAACTTCGCTAAGAAGCTTTTCCACCTGTGTGCTCTTAATCTTTAACTGTTCCTCGTAAGCTACTGTCTGGTAAGTGCAGCCACCGCATTTGCCAAAATGTGGACATGCCGGGTTGGTTTCAAGCGGACTGTTCTCAACAACTTCCATAAGTCTGCCTTCGCAATGTCCCTTTCTTTTCTTATTCACGCAGAATCTGACAGTCTGTCCAGGAATTGCGTTCTTGACGATTGCCTTTTCCTTCTGTCCGTCCTCATCTGTCACCCACACTGTCGCCTTGTTAGGGAAATCAACCTTTTCAACTTTACCTTCGTATACGCTTCCTTTTTTCAATCTATACTCCATTCCGCACATGAATTGTGCCTGTTATTAACATATTAATAGTTTCTGGCAGCACTTATTCACATAACGGCATACCTTATATAATTTTATCAGAAAAATGTGCTAAAGTATAGTAGTCACATTTACTCCACCACGCTGGCATTCTTTGCCTGCACTGCAGAATGTATTCTTTCAAGTACCTTGTCACACAGCCATGTATAAGCAGCCCCGGCAGCATTCAGTCCTATACGTAATGCAACTGCATAAGGCATTCCAAAAAGTCCCGCCGCAATTGATAATGCGCCAAATGTATTAAAAGCTGTCTGCCATGCATAACCAGCGGAATATCCGACTCCGATACCACCTATCATGCCTATATACGGATACATTGATTCTGGCACTACTATATACATCACTGCAAAAATCGCACATCCAACAACATTAAACAATGCCCTGTTTCCAATTCTCTTATCAACATCTTTAGAAAACGGCAGACACACTGACATGCACGCAATTCCAATCCACATTGCCCTAGGCAGTCCCATCAGTGAAACAATCAGCATAGCACTTGATACGATAAATGTAAGCTTAATGTACCATCTTGTCCTTGCTGAATTAATATTAAATTCCTTAAACAAATCCCAGAATGTTCTTCTATATGGTCTATTCCTCTGATTCTTATAGAAAATAATCATGCATACTAACATCCCGGCAAGCAGTCCCACAACTCTCATCATATATTCATGGCCTGTGACATCATATCCCTGTAGCAAAAGATACCCAAGAACGAATGTTGAATGATTATACATAATTACATTGTGACATCCCATTATCATAAGAAGCATAATACACACAACATTTATTACAAATGCAGCAACTGGCGGTACCATATTGGAAACCCTCGGTCCTGCTATCAATATTGCATATATTCCCATTATTGAAATCAACCCATGTGATGTCTTAATTCCAAAATCCGCCTGTCTTAATACCAGCACCGCAAGAAGCACTGTAACTCCGACAACACTGTTATTATTCCCCAGCAGCTTACTGAATACTGTAACTACTGCAACGCAGAATATCATAACCAGATACACCTTGAAATTATATATAAAAATATGTCTTCTTTTCTCTTTAGAATCCTGTGTGTTCTTAATAAGCTGTTTTGAACCAGCCGAGCTTAACTGTAACTCCTGATAAAATGTCATAAATTCCTGCTTTCCTTTCCTCCCCTTAAATTTTGCTTAATGACAGGGTTGAGTAATATAACACTGATTACACCCCTATGTCAATTAAGAAATAATTAAATATTATGCAATAAAAAAGCCACAACGGCTGATACATCCTAATGGACATATCAAGCCGGCTGTGGCTTTCAATCATATCGCACTTATTACATTACTTCTCGATGTCTTCGTCCTCGAAATCATCATCAAAATCTTCGTCTTCGAAATCTTCATCATCGAAATCATCTAAATAATCTGGTGTAAAATATCTGTATACAGCATAAGCGATACCAGCAACTGCTGCAACTGCACCAACGATAGCAAGAACAGCTATGATAATTGTGCTGCACTTCTTGCAGCATTTCTTATCTTCGTCTTCCTTCTTGCTAATAAGTTCTCCTAATTTAGTAGCTGCGATAAGCTCATCTAATTTTTCTTTACTCATAACAATATCTCCTTTCATACCACGGATTTAATAAATGTATTATAGCATAGCGTTAAACATTTGTCATTATAGTTTTTTAAGTCTTGCAAATCCTGCCAGCATTTTCTTCTGTCCGTACTCTGCAAATTCAACTGTTACCATATAGTCTCTTGCTGAATCCTCTATAGCAAGTACCTTTCCTTCACCGAATTTCACATGGCTCACCATATCACCGACACTGTAGCCAAGTCCACCTGAAGATTTTGCACTTATATCTGCACCTCTTGCAGCACCTATTACATTTCTTGAAGATAAGCCGCTTCGTGTAGGCACTCCTGCATAAGCACTTCTTACAGAATCTGCCGGAGTCTTTCTCTTTTCTGGTTTCTTAAGGTCAAATAATTCCATAGGGTCTTTTCCAAATCCCGGATTAGAACCACCATTTATCTTAACCTTTCTTGAACTATATGTTCCTGCTGCCCTTCCACCTGGTGTGCCGCTTCCGTAGCTGCTAAGAATTGATCTGGCTGTTGCACGCATATTAATGCCTGTTGTATCCGGCTCATCTGATGTCCCGCCATATGCAATCCTGCCTTTAGCATACCCGCTGGAATTGTTTTCTATGTGCATATATTCCTTAGGAATTTCATTAATGAATCTTGAAACCTTATTCATCTGTGTTTCACCATGAACCATACGCTGTTTTGCACTACTTATGTTCAGTTCTTTCTGTGCACGCGTAATTCCCACATAACAAAGACGGCGTTCTTCTTCTACATCCGTCGGGTCATCGGATACGATTGTCATATAGCTCGGAAAAAGTCCATCCTCAAGTCCTGTCATGTATACAATAGGAAATTCCAAACCTTTTGCACTGTGGAGCGTCATAAGCATCACCTGATTGCCTGACTGGTCAAGATTATCAATATCAGCAATAAGTGCAACTTCAGACAAAAATCCGCTCAATGTAGGCTTAAAATGTTCATTGTCAGCAACCTGAACATCCTCTCTGCCATCTGCAACAGATGTCGATTCCAAAGTATTATTTACTGAATCATCAAAATCATTTTGTGCATCTCCCACCTCGTAACTTACAATTTTATTGATAAATTCATCAATATTTTCCTGTCTGTTTTCTACTTCTTCTTTTGTTTCACTCTCAGACAGATATTCTATATATCCTGTGTCTCTTACAACCGACTCAGTAA
>ENA-OPCJ01000141-OPCJ01000141.1-human-gut-metagenome-genome-assembly--contig:-NODE-141-length-20260-cov-1.958179_pt1 | contig 20260 bp, 21 predicted proteins | sample MGYA00241565_ERZ501481 | MGnify/ENA primary metagenome ERZ501481 (study PRJEB25962, sample SAMEA2042662) | human gut metagenome | biome: human gut; feature: human-associated habitat; material: faeces...
ATAGGGCTGACTTTGGACGAAACCCCCATTGTACGGATTTTATTCTCTACGTTCACCCCGTTGAGGTAGGTGTCCGGACGTCCCGTCTCCGGATTGGGGCGGAAAGTAATCCGGATATCCCGGATTGCTTCTTTCAGCTTCTCCGTATCAATAACGTCTCCGTTAAATATCCCATTTTCAATACTATATAAGGTGACTGCGCGATACATTGCCCCACTATCTATATAAATGTATCCTACTTCGCGGGCGAGATCTTTGGCCATTGTGCTTTTTCCGCAGGAGGAAAAGCCGTCGATTGCGATTGTTATCTTTTTCATATTATCTGCTTCTTATATTTGTCCGCCAAAGATACGCTTATTTTGAAAATCAGCCATAGATTTGACTGTAAAAGCAACTGAATGAGTATGAAAGAATTAAAAAAGTTAAAAAGCCGGATAAAAAGATACGAAGAAACGGACGGTTATCTGAAAATGTAGTATATTTGCCCAGAGACACATAGGAAGACACTTTTTTTATTAATCATTATATTAACAAAATTATGGAAGTTAAAAAATCACCCAAGGCAGACCTGGAAGGAAAGAAATCCACATGGCTGCTGATCGGTTACGTGGTGGTATTGGCTTTTATGTTCGTGGCGTTCGAATGGACCCAGCGTGACGTGAAGATAGATACAAGCCAGGCAGTAGCCGATGTCGTGTTTGAAGAGGAAATTATTCCTATTACCGAAACCCCTGAACAAGCAGCTCCACCACCACCTGAAGCTCCAAAGGTAGCAGAATTGCTGGAGATTGTGGATGATAAAGCTGATATTGAGGAAACAACAACTATTATCAATGAAGATAATCAAGCTCGTGTAGAAGTAAAATATGTGCCTGTAACTGTTGTAGAAGAAGAACCGGAAGAACAAACCATTTTTGAGGTTGTAGAACAAATGCCTGAATTCCCGAATGGTGGTATGGCTGGTTTGATGCAGTATTTGAGCAAGAATATTAAATATCCTACTATTGCACAGGAAAACGGAACTCAAGGCCGTGTAACTGTACAGTTCGTGGTTAATAAGGACGGTAGTATCGTAGATGCTAAAGTTCTGAGAGGCGTTGACCCGTATTTGGACAAAGAAGCTGTCCGCGTGATTATGGGCATGCCGAAGTGGAAACCCGGTATGCAGCGTGGTAAACCCGTTCGTGTTAAGTATACCGTGCCTGTAATGTTTAGATTGCAGTAATAAAATATCTATAAGTGGGAGAGGCTGCCGGAATGCAGCCTCTTTTCATTATCCGCTATTCCCTAAATTCTGAAAATGCCATGTTTACAGCTTCCGAGCTTTTAGAAAGAATAAATTCTCATATTGCAGAATTGCAGTTTACCCGTACTCCTCAAGGTTTATATGCTCCCGTTACCTATGTGTTGTCCATGGGCGGAAAAAGAATCCGTCCGGTATTGATGTTGATGGCCTACAATCTGTATCAGGAGGATATTACCCGTATTTTTAACCCTGCAACGGGGATTGAAGTGTATCATAATTATACTCTTTTGCATGACGACTTGATGGGCCGTGCAGACCGTCGCCGTGGTAAGGAGACGGTACATAAAGTTTGGGATGACAATGCTGCCATCCTTTCGGGGGATGCAATGCTTGTATTAGCTTATCAGTTTATGGCTCAATGCCCGGTTGAACACCTGAAAGAGGTGATGGATATATTTAGCCTGACTGCACTGGAAATCTGTGAAGGACAGCAGCTGGATATGGAGTTTGAACATCGGAAGGATGTGAAGGCAGAGGAGTATCTGGAAATGATTCGTCTGAAAACTTCGGTATTGTTGGCTGCAAGCTTGAAGATTGGCGCTCTTTTGGGAGGGGCTTCTTCTGAAGATGCGGAGCAGTTGTATGATTTTGGCATGAACTTGGGTGTCGCTTTTCAGTTGAAAGATGATTTCCTGGATGTTTATGGCGATGCTGCCGTCTTTGGAAAGAATATTGGAGGTGATATTCTGTGCAATAAAAAGACCTACATGTTGATAAAGGCTTTTGAACATGCGGATGAGGAGCAGTTGACCCGCTTGAATGCTTGGGTGGATGCTGTTGCATTCAACCCGGAGGAGAAAGTTGCTGCGGTGACGGAACTGTATAACCGGATTGGCGTCAAGGAACTGTGTGAGAAAAAGATGGAAGAGTATTGTGAACGCGCAATGGAAAGTCTGTTGGCGGTGAAGGTGGCAGATGAAAAGAAAGAGGAATTGAAGAACCTGATGGCTAACCTGATGCATCGGGAAGTATAACTTTAAATCCGGGAGAAAATGCCTTATAGAAGATTGCCTAATACAGATCAAGCGAGAATACGGGCGCTGAAAGCAGTGGTCGTCAAGGGTGATATATGTAATGTGTATGATTTGGCCGTATCTTTGAAGGCGTTGACTGATGCGCGGAATTTTCTTACAAAGTTTGAAGCTGCGCAAGCTTATTATGCCGACTGTTTTGAGCGGCAGGCTCGGGCGGGACGTAAGCATCAGGCTAATGTAAAGACTGCCCGTCTGTATATTTCTCATTTTATCCAGGTGTTGAATTTAGCTGTCATCCGTTCTGAAGTGCGTATTGCTCATAAGGAATATTACGGTTTGGACACAAGCAACAATAATGTGCCTGATTTATCGACAGAGCCTGCCTTGGCAGAGTGGGGGCGTAAAATCGTGGATGGGGAAAACAAACGTATATCCCAGGGAGGAATTCCCATTTATAACCCTACGATTGCAAAAGTGAGGGTGCATTATGATATTTTCATGGATAGTTATGAGAAGCAAAAGAATCTTCAATCTTTGACAGCCCGCAGTTTGGACACCTTGGCTTCGATGCGTGCAGAGGCGGATGGTTTGATTTTGGATATATGGAACCAGGTTGAAAAGAAATTCGAGGAGGTCACTCCCAATGAGAAACGTTTGGATTTATGCCGTGATTATGGAATAATCTATTATTACCGTACCGGTGAGAAACGCAAAGAGTAAGTTGAAGAATGAGATTGATTGATTCACATTCCCATCTTTTTTTAGAAGAGTTTGCAGAGGATTTGCCTCAAGTGATGGCTCGTGCCCGTGAGGCAGGAGTCACGCATATTTTTATGCCCAATATCGATAGTACCACCATAGGACCTATGCTTCGGGTGTGCCGTGAATATAAAGGGTATTGCTATCCGATGATTGGATTGCACCCTACCTCTGTGGATGCGGATTATGAAAAGGAGTTGGAAATAGTGGCCCGGGAGCTGGCTTCACCGAATGAATTTGTTGCGGTTGGCGAGATTGGTATGGACTTGTATTGGGATAAGACTTTTCTTAGAGAGCAGCAAAGGGTGTTGGACAAGCAGATTGAGTGGGCTTTGGAATACGGTTTGCCGGTAGTGCTGCATTGTAGGGAAGCGTTCGACCATATATATAATGTGTTGAAACCCTATCAGCAGACTCCTTTGAAAGGAATTTTCCATAGTTTTACGGGAACCTCGGAAGAGGCCTGCAGGATTATGGAATTTGCGGATTTCATGATAGGAATAAATGGTGTGGTGACTTTCAAGAAATCAACTTTACCCGAAGTCTTGAAGAATATTCCTTTGGAACGCATCGTGCTGGAAACCGATTCCCCTTATCTGACTCCGGTTCCCAATCGAGGCAAGAGGAACGAAAGCGCATATGTTAAGGATACTTTGGTAAAGGTGGCCGGAATCTATGGGAACTCTCCTGAAAAGGTGGCCCAGGTTACTTCTGATAACGCTTTAAAAGTGTTCGGAATGCTCAAATAAGTTCTTTAAGATTTTAAAGTTTATTAATTTTGAGATTTTATTTAATATAAAACGGGGAGAATGAGGCAGAACAACAAAAAAAAGAATACATTTGTAGCTGAAAACGCTGGTGGTTCGCATTTTTTTTGTAATTTGCACCCGATTTCAGAAAAGGCGTCTATTGGAGAGATGCTCGAGTGGTTGAAGAGGCACGCCTGGAAAGCGTGTATACCCCTAAAGGGTATCCGGGGTTCGAATCCCCGTCTCTCCGCAGTGTGATAAAATGGAGATAAAACAACAAATTATAATAAATAAATTAATTAATTAATCTTAAAAATTAGACACACAATGAAAAAGTTATTTGCAATTGTTGCTGTGATGGGAGTCTTAACATTTGGCTCAACTCAACTTGCTCAGGCTCAAGATGCTCCTGCAGCTGAACAAACTGAACAAGCAGCTGTAGCACCTGCTGCTGACGCTGCTGCTCCTGCCGCAATGGAAGCTGCAGAAGGTGGTATCCACAAAGAACTCAAAACTAAGTTTATTGAAGGTACTGCATCTTTCATGAGTTTGGTAGCTATCGCATTGGTTATCGGTCTTGCATTTTGTATTGAACGTATCATTTATTTGAGCTTGGCTGAAATCAACACAAAAAAATTCATGGCATCTATCGAAGCTGCTTTGGAAAAAGGTGATGTTGAAGCTGCTAAAGACATCGCACGTAACACCAGAGGTCCTGTTGCTTCTATCTACTACCAGGGTTTGATGAGAATCGACCAGGGTATCGATGTAGTTGAGAAGTCAGTAGTATCTTACGGTGGTGTACAGGCTGGTTACCTTGAAAAAGGATGTTCTTGGATTACATTGTTTATTGCCATGGCTCCGTCTTTGGGATTCTTGGGTACTGTAATCGGTATGGTGCAGGCATTTGATAAGATCCAGCAGGTAGGTGATATCTCTCCGACGGTTGTAGCAGGTGGTATGAAAGTGGCTTTGATTACTACTATCTTTGGTTTGGTTGTAGCATTGATTCTGCAGGTATTCTATAACTACATCCTTTCTAAAATTGAAGCTTTGACAAGCGCTATGGAAGATTCTTCTATTACTTTGCTTGACATGATCATGAAGTACAACTTGAAATACAAAAAATAATTAGGACAATGGCTAAATTATCATATAAAATGTCCTACTATGCTTTATATGTCTGCTTTGCCGTTATTTTGGTAGTATTGGGCATGTTCTTCTTGGTAGGATATAATAATCCGGTGGGAGATATGAATGCTCCCGAACACACTGAAACATTGATATACTTAATGTATGCATTGTTTGGTGTAACTGTTGGCTTGACGGTTATTGCAGCAATTGCACAGTTTGGCGCAGCTTTAAAAGATAATCCGATGGGAGCTATAAAATCTTTACTTGGTCTCGTTTTGTTGGTTGCTGTAGTATTAATATCTTATGCTATGGGATCTGATGCAACGATTACAGCTAATGAAGCTCCTTATACGGATACTTTCTGGTTGAAGATAACAGATATGTTTATCTATTCAATTTATTTCTTACTGGGTATTGCTGCTTTAGCAACTTTGGTAAATATGACAGGTATCTTTAAGAAATAATATTATCTCATTGATATTTAACAATTAAAAAACAAAGTAAGTAAAATGGCAAGAAAGAAAAGAGCCGTACCTGGAATTAACTCCAGTTCAACAGCTGATATTGCCTTTATGTTGCTTATTTTCTTCCTGATTACAACATCAATGGATACTGACCGTGGTTTGGCGAGACGTCTTCCGCCTCCTCCCGAAAACAAGGATCAGAAACAAGATGATATTATTGTAAAGGAACGTAATGTACTCCAGGTTCGTTTGAACAAAGATGACCAACTGATGTGTGGTCAGGACTACATTGACATTAAGCAATTAAAAGAAAAGGCAAAAGAATTTATAGTCAATCCGTATGATGATGAAAAATTGCCTGAAAAGCATAGAAAGAATATTCCTTTGCTGGGTGATTGTATGATTACGGAAAAGCATGTAATCTCTGTTCAGAATGACGTTGGTACTAGCTATAAAGCATATATTGACGTACAGAATGAATTGGTTGCTGCTTATAATGAGTTACGAGACGAGCTAGGAAAGGCTAAATTCGGCAAGACTTACGCTCAATGTGATGAAGATGAGCAAAAAGCAATTCGTGAATATTATCCGCAGAAGATTTCTGAAGCTGAACCTAAAAAGTATGGAGGTAAGTAATGGGAAAATTTAATAAAACAGGTAAACGTGGAATGCCTGAGTTGAATACCTCTTCATTGCCTGACCTTATCTTTACCATGTTGTTCTTCTTTATGATTGTGACAACCATGCGTGAGGTTACATTGAAGGTTCAATTTCAGGTTCCTCAAGGAACAGAGTTGGAAAAATTGGAAAAGAAGTCTTTGGTTTCCTTTATCTATATAGGTAAGCCGTTGCCGGAGTTCCAAAAGAAAATGGGTGCTGAAAGCCGTATTCAGTTGAACGATAAGTTTGCTGAAGTATCTGAAGTTCAGGACTACATTACTCAAGAGCGTTTGAATATGAAAGAAGAAGATCAGCCGTTTATGACCGTTTCTTTGAAAGTTGATAAGGACACAAGAATGGGTATCGTAACCGATGTTAAACAGGCACTTCGTCAGGCTTACGCTTTGAAAATTAACTATTCAGCTACTCAACGTCAGTAATAGTTATATAAGCATAGATAAAAAAGGAAGCTGTTAAAAACAGCTTCCTTTTTTATGTCTTCTATTCTATTTATTTGTTATGAACGGATTTAATCTGCTACCTATGGTATAGTAATAGTATGTACAATGGACCTTTTGAGGATAAACTCCTGCGCGAGTCAGCATTATAGTAATTGAAGAAAGATGAAGAATGAATGTTCAGATTTCTTGTCCGTAAACTTCTTTATAAAGAGTCTTTTTAACTTTCTCAAAATCACTTTCCATATCTATATCCCCATAGGTCATTAAGAGCATTGGTAGACCGTTATCTCCCTTACGGTAGGGAGGTTGCATATAGGGCTTTTTATGCAAAGTGAATTCCAAACGTTTATAGAAGTGAATACGGCGTGTGCTCATTTCATCATTAGGCTCCTCTACTTCCAATACAATTGGACCTTTTAATTGTTTTTTTATCATTTCCAGTACACGTTTTCCATAACCGCCGTTTCTGAGACTGGGATCAATAGCAAAATGTTCGATATAGTAAAAATCTCCCATTGTCCAATAACTGATCATACCAATGCTGTTACCGTTTTCTAAAATAATGTTGTTACAGAACCGGAGATTATTATCAGAATATTCTCTCTGTTGTACAGTATCACGACGTTCTTCTTGAGGGAATGCCGTATGCATTAATTTTTCTACAAAGGTATAGTTTACCTCATCTTGTGTTTTTACTTGTTTAATTTCAATCATTTTATCTGTCTTTGTTTAGTCTTAAGTATAAACCTATTTTGCGGTATAAAAGTTTATTAGTCTTTCTAATGCACGTTGGCATACCGGGCAGAATGCAGGTGCTTCGTTTATCTTCATTCTGCATTCGGTAGTAGGGCGATAAAGTCCTTTTTGCGTATAGCCTGCTCCTTCATAGACTCCTACTTTGGTGTATAAGTCGGCATTTTCTGTAGCTACCGGAGTAGGTATGGCAGTACCTTTCGGAATCATATCTTTCCATTTACTGTCGAAATCAATTAATGTGGTGATATTCGGTTCCCAAGGTTCCACTTCATATGGATATTGCGGGCTTGGAGCTTCGGTATATGCATATTCATCTGCTAATCCTCCAAAACTATGGCCGAATTCATGAACTACAACTGGTTGAAAATCCGGATGGTGAGCTGTGGTCAGTGTATATGAGTTATAGATGCCACCTCCTCCATAGGTGTCTGTATTGGCTAGAATAATGATATGCTCGTAAGGAATTCCAGCCAACCAATTATGAATACTTTTTACCCGACTGGTAGTGAGATACCGGTCAGAATAGAAAGTGTTGAAATGTGAACTTACAGCCGTAGATTTCCATTTGCCTTGTCCCGGTATGCTGACTCCGCTGTCTTCCGAAGGGCTTGCTACAGCAACAATATTAAATTTCTCCTTCAGTTTCTTGAAAGGTTCATGACTGAACAGGGCGTCACATGCCGTCTGGGCATCTTTATAAAATATATCCATCTCTTTTTCTGTATATCCTTCTGCCATGATTGCTACATCGATACAATCTGCGGTATTTCCGCTTTGCAGAAGATAGCGATGGGGGGTAATATGGTTTGTTCCCCGTTGATGGATTAAAATATCATTGGGGACTATTTCATGTGTGAGTGAGGCATTTACTTTATGATATACATCTTTTAAAGATATGGTCACTATTGCTTCCTTTTTGGGATAAGGCAAAAGAAAAGAATTCTCGAATCCTTTTTTTATCCTATTTGCTTCTTCTTCGCTTACCCATTCTTGGAAAAGGCTTGAGAATGATGTTCGATAAATAGTTTTTCCTGTTGCCTTATCTTTCATCGTGATTTCACCGTTGCCAGCCAAGGGAAGCTCTGCTAGATGATGCTTGCGTCCAGCCCATTTCGGAAGACTTGACAGTTCGTCCAAATATATTTCTTGTTTAGTGGCATTACCAGTAAAAATATAATCTACTCGAAGCGTTTTGTCTTCGAAATAGTCATTAAAATTTTGTGCGTTTACAGCTACGCTGAATAAACTCCATAAAATAAAAATAAATGTCTTTTTCATCGTTTGCGCATTTTCTACAAAGATAGAATATTCTATTAAATTATTGGTATTTATACAATAAAAGTTATGAATCGCACGAATATTGTCGAGAAAAGTCATATCTTTGCAGAAAATTAAACTAAAAAGAATGGGACATCATCAATTAGACAGTTTGGATGAGCAGATCTTAAGGTTGATAGCCAGCAATGCTCGTATTCCGTTTCTGGAAGTAGCCCGTGCTTGCAATGTATCCGGTGCTGCCATTCATCAGCGTATTCAGAAGCTAACCAATTTGGGGATTCTTAAAGGATCTGAATATGTCATTGATCCAGAAAAGATCGGATATGAAACATGTGCATATATTGGTCTTTATCTGAAAGATCCGGAACAATTTGATTCAGTGACAGAGGCTTTAAAAGGTATTCCTGAAGTCGTAGAATGTCATTTCACTACGGGACAATATGATATGTTTATCAAGATTTATGCAAAGAACAATCATCATTTGCTTAGCATAATCCATGATAAGTTACAACCATTGGGCTTGGCTCGTTCAGAAACTATTATATCTTTTAATGAGGCTATCAAGAGACAAATGCCTATCCTCGATTTAGCTGATGAAGATTAATTGTTACTTTATGCGGCTATAATTAATAAAACTATACGGGTAGAGATGTTTTTCATCTGTCGGGTGATCTTCTCTACCTGTTTCTTTCCATTCCTCTTTCTTTATTTCGGGAAAATAAGCATCAGCTTCCTTGGATGTGTCATCAATAAATGTGATATATAATTGTTGGGCTATATGCATTGCCTCTTTATACAAGCTGGCACCGCCTATAATAAATATTTCTTCTTCCTCTTTGCAGTGGGATAAAGCGATCTCTAATGAGGGGAAACATTCAGCCCCGGCGAAGGCTGCTCCTTCCCGGCGGCTTAATACAATATTCCGACGATTGGGAAGTGCTCCTTTTGGAAGTGATTCAAAGGTTTTGCGCCCCATGATAATAGTATGTCCGGTTGTTAAGGCTTTAAAACGTTTCAAATCGTTGGGAAGCCAGTATAATAATTTATTTTCAAATCCAATGCCGTGGTTGCGTGCTATTGCTACTATAATTGAAATATTCATAGTGATGAGTGATTAGTGGTGAATGTTTAGTGATATTAGTGGTAAGTGATGAATAACCTTGCGTAGCTTATTCACCATAACTACTAAACAGATACTTTACCTGCAATGTGTGGCCATGGATCATAATTCACCAATTCAAAATCTTCATATTTAAAACTGAATATATCCTTTATGTCCGGATTGATTTTCATTTGAGGTAGGGGACGAGGTTCACGGCTCAATTGAAGTTTTACTTGTTCCAAGTGGTTGGTATAGATATGTGTGTCACCTAGTGTATGAACAAAATCGCCGGTTTGTAATCCGGTAACTTGTGCTACCATTTGTAGCAACAATGCGTAGGAGGCGATATTAAAAGGTACTCCTAGGAATGTATCTGCGCTGCGTTGGTAAAGTTGTAGGCTTAAACGTCCGTTGGCAACGTAGAATTGAAAAAAAGCATGGCAAGGAGGAAGATTCATATTGTTTAAATCGGCTACATTCCATGCGCTGACAATGATGCGTCGTGAATCCGGATTATGTTTGATGGTTTCTATTGCTTCGGAAATCTGGTCAATAAAGCCTCCATTGTAATCTGGCCAGGAACGCCATTGGTAACCGTAGATATGTCCCAAATCGCCGTTTGCATCGGCCCATTCATTCCAGATGCGTACTCCGTTGTCTTGCAGGTATTTTATATTGGTGTCACCTTGCAAAAACCATAAAAGTTCGTGGATGATAGATTTTAAATGTAGTTTTTTAGTTGTGACCAAGGGGAAGCCTTCTTCCAAATTGAAGCGCATTTGATGACCAAATATACTAATGGTTCCTGTTCCGGTACGGTCCTCTTTGTGAACGCCTTCGGTTAAGATACGGTTTAACAGATCTAAATATTGTTTCATGCTCGGAAAATCATTTTATGGATTGCAAAAGTACATAAAATCTTTCTTTTTCCGAGCATGAGAATGAGTCTATTTCGTTTTTTACCATTTTAAACTGCATACACGTTGTACACCGATGATGATAAGAACCACTGTGGCGATGATCAGTGATTGGAAATTAGTATCACTCATCAAATAATAAGTTTGGGAAGCGACTATGTCACTGATTGTCTGGCATAGAATTTCAAAGCCATTGAAAATATAGAATAATGCACAGCAGATAATGGCGCAAGTTACACTGAGTATATCCGATAACCACTTGGCTTGTTGGGGGAGGCGGCGGATAACCTGGCGTGAAAATCCATTGTCCTCAATTTCATGTTTGTAGGCAAGCATGAAATTCTTAATTAATTTATCATCGTTTTCCATCATAACCATTCTGTTTTAAGAAAGTTGTCAATTTTGTTTTTCCGCGTGATAAATGGGACTTGATTGTTCCTGCAGGCATTCCTGTAATCACTGCAATTTTTTCTATCGGAAGATCTTCCATAAAAAATAAGGTGATGCAGGTTCGCTCCACCTCTTTTAATTGGCTCAATCCCCGATATATGTCCATGTGTTCACCTACTTGCCTTTGTTCTGTTTGGTAAACAGCATCTATTTCCCAAGTTTCCAGTCCGGACGTTTCTTTTTTGCTGCGAATATAGTCATAAAATATATTATAAGCAATACGGTAAAGCCATGTGGAAAAACTGGACAAATTTTTAAATGAAGCCAAGTTGGTGTATGCTTTTATAAAAGTTTCCTGTGCCAAGTCATCGCTGAGTTCTGTATCTCCTAATGTTTGGTGCAGGAAAAAACGCCTGATGGGCGATTGGTACTTTTTGACCAAAGTATCAAACGCCCGGGTGTTTTTAAAGACCACCACTTGTGCTACCAACGCTATGTCGTTGATTTGGCTCATTTTTATTCTTCGTTGTGGGGAGTATCTATATTGTTCTTTATGTTTTGTGTTTCTTTGGCCTCTTCGTTACGTTCCAGTTCAATATTTTCAATTTTCATTGATTTGGCTCCGTTTTCATCCTGGTTTATTCGGGTAGGAGGGAAAGGATCATCTTTTTTCTTTTTGTGTGGAGTGGTAGTATAAGCTATCAATACTTGTCCCAACCCCATACAGAAAATAAGGAATCCGATTGCTGCCAATCCTTCTTCTTCTGTCAACACCCAAAGGAATACTCCCAGACCAATGCCTAAGAATATATTCTTGATCCCCTTTGTCATTACAGCATTTCCTTGTTCTTCGGGGTCATTGAACAGTTCGGTCGGAATGGTTCGTCCTGCTGCCAGAGCCTCTGCAGCCAGTTTGTATTTGGCTTGTTTGTTCTTGTACCTGAACCAAAGTACAATAGCTACAATAAAGAAAGGGAGTCCACAACAGATGATGAGTGCGACAATTGCTACCGAAGTAGGAGGACCGCTATTCCAGTCACCGAAATCCGAACTAATGTTATGCATGGCAGCATTCTGATCCTCATCTACATCTTGCAGGTCGCTTATAACGACTGTATCCATCCGGGTGCTGTCAAGGGCGGAAGGTACTAATTTGATTGTTTTGGCATGGGTTGCGAAGCAAGTCCCTATGAGTAAGGCCAAAATAAAAAGTAACTGTTTCATGTTTTTATATCTTTATTATTGTTTTCTGCTAGTTAGACGGAACGAATTAGGAAATAGGTTGCAAATAGACAGAAAATTTTCAGATAATCCCAAAATATCATCGTATTTTTGTAGTATAAAAAGGAAGAAATATGAAATTACCATCAGAATTTGAAGCAAGAACCCTGGAATGGATGGGGGAAGAAACTTATCGTGCGTTGGAAGCTGCTTTACAGACAGAGCCTCCTGTCAGTATCCGTGTCAATCGTACGAAGTGGAGTGGGGAAGTTACAGGAGAACCGGTACTTTGGGCATCCGCAGGGGTCTATTTATCGCAACGACCGACTTTTACATTCGATCCGTTGTTTCATGCTGGTTGCTATTATGTGCAAGAAGCATCTTCCATGTTTGTGGAACAGGTATTACGCACTTATATTACCGGGCCTGTGGTGATGCTCGATTTATGTGCTGCTCCCGGTGGCAAGTCTACTCATGTGCGTTCAGTTCTTCCCGTAGGTAGTTTGTTGGTGGCTAATGAGGTGATGCGTAACCGTTCTCAGGTATTGGCTGAAAATTTGATAAAGTGGGGAAATGTAGAAGTTGTGGTGACGAACAACGATCCGGCCGATTTCACTTCTTTGACAGAGGTGTTTGATGTTGTCTTGGCGGATGTGCCTTGTTCCGGTGAGGGGATGTTCCGTAAAGATCCTGTGGCTGTAGAGGAATGGAGTACGGACAATGTGCAGGTTTGTTGGCAACGTCAGCGTAGGATTTTAGCGGATATATGGCCGGCTTTGAAACCCGGTGGCCTGCTGATTTATAGTACCTGCACTTATAATAGGGAAGAAGATGAGAAAAATGTGGCTTGGATTGCTGATGAATTGGGGGCGGAGATACTGAAAGTGCCAGTGGTATCGGAATGGGGGATAATCGGAAATTTGGCGGGACAGAATTTTCCTGTTTATCGTTTTTTGCCTCATAGAGTAAAAGGAGAAGGATTTTTCTTGGCTGTATTGAGGAAGAGTGCCGCCATTTCTCATGCTGTTCCTTGCATTTGCTGTCGGGATGACAAGGAGAAAATAACGAAAAAGAAGAGGAAAGGAGAAAAAGGGAATTTGTCTCAGGCTGCTCCTTTTCCCAAAGAAGTAAAAAGTTGGTTAAAGCAGGCAGAGGATTTCCGGTTTGAGGTAAGAGGTACGAAGGTGATAGCATTCCCCAATGTTCATCTTTCGGAATATGACCTGTTCCGACAGGAATTAAAAGTTGTTCATGCGGGCGTTACTATAGGCGAGTTGAAAGGAAAAGACGTGATACCGGATCATTCGTTGGCAATGAGCACACAGCTGAATCATGATGGTTTCTCTTGTTTTGAATTGACCTATGAACAAGCTATTGCTTATTTGCGTAAAGAAGCGATCACATTGGATGCTTCTGTTCCGCGTGGCTATATACTTTTAACTTATAAAAATATTCCATTGGGATTTGCCAAGAACATTGGTAATCGGGCTAATAACCTCTATCCGCAGGAGTGGCGTATCCGAAGCGGTTATTTGCCCGAAGAACTTTCTTTTGTATGCTAAAAGGAGCCATAAATTTGTTCGGGAAGATTGTGCATATTGCTTTTCATAGACTGACGCAATGCTTCTCCGGGTACAGACTTGCTTGAATTCTATAATATACAAATTTTGTTGGCCTTGTACAAAGGAAAGTGTGGTTGTCAGAACGACTTCCTGTAGGTACACCCGTTTTTCCATTCTGAGCAGCCATACGCGGTTTTTCCTTTTATAATCGTTCCTTTGCCACATAGCGGGCAGGTTTTTCCCGCCAATTCGTTATCGGATGGGATAGCGGGAGCGGACGTGGCTGAAGAAGTGTTTTTTCGTGGGGTGCCGGTCTTTTTTTTAGGCTGTTTGGCCGTAGAGGGTGTTGCAGCTTTTGTCGCTGTTTCCTCTATTGCGGTGACACGGCGGTTTGTATTATCACTTAAAACGCTGTGTACTATTTCACTCACCATCTGCTTTAATTCATTTAGAAAAGTCGTTGCATCATAGCTTTTCTTTTCTATTTCACGTAGTTTCTTTTCCCATATACCCGTTAATTCGGCAGATTTCAACAGTTCTTCGCGAATTAGTCCCACCAGTTCTATTCCGGTAGGGGTTGCGATCAGATTTTTACGTTCTTTACGGATATAATGGCGTTTAAACAGGGTTTCAATAATGGCTGCACGTGTAGACGGACGTCCTATTCCATTTTCTTTTAATGCATCGCGTAGCTCGTCATTATCTACCAGCTTACCGGCAGTTTCCATAGCGCGCAGTAAAGTTGCTTCTGTATATGGCCGTGGGGGCTGTGTCCACTTCTCGTCTAGTTTGGGCAGATGTGGCCCGCTTTCTCCTTTCACAAAAGCGGGTAAGGAGTGTTCTTCGTCACTTTCACGGGCTTCTGCGTCAGGATCGGTCATACCTTCAGGCAGATTGGTTTGTGGTTTGGCAAAGATAACGCGCCATCCGGGATCTATAATCTGTTTTCCTGTGGCTTTGAACTCTATACTGTCAGCTTCGCCTATTACGGTAGTAGTGGCAAACTTACAGTCGGGATAGAATACGGCAATAAAGCGGCGCGCTACCAGATCAAATACCCGTTTCTCCATTTCTGTCAGATTTACAGGAGGTTGTCCCGTAGGAATAATGGCATGGTGATCCGTTACTTTTGAATTGTCAAATACTTTTTTGGACTTGATGAGCTTTTGTCCTGCCAACGGAGCGGTAAATGCTGTGTATGGAGTTAGTCCCGCCAATATATTGGGACATTTGGGATAGATATCATCGCTTAAGAAAGTAGTATCTACACGAGGGTAAGTAGTCACTTTCTTTTCATACAATGACTGGATAAGTTTTAGAGTTTCATCGGCTGAATAAGCAAATTTTTTATTACATTCCACCTGCAGGGAAGTCAGGTCGAAAAGACGGGGGGGGGCTTCTGTTCCTTGTTTTTTTGCTACTTCTGTCACAGTAAAAGGAACATTTTTGACACGCTCCATGAGTGCCTGTCCGGTAGCAAGATCAATGATGGGAGGAATTCCCCTGTTCTCTTCAGCCTTTTTGGCTTTCTTGGGATTCTCTTTGGCGTCGCTTTCTTCCTGAGCTAATTCCTCATCGCTTTTGCGGATGATGGCAGAGAATGTGGTTTCCCGGTATAAAGTAGCCAGCACCCAATATTGTTGCGGAGTGAAGTTTTCTATTTCTTGCTGACGCTTTACTATCAGTGCCAGAGTCGGAGTCTGCACCCGTCCTATAGATAGTATTTGTCTGTTTTGTCCGTATTTCAAGGTATAGAGCCGGGTGGCGTTCATACCCAATACCCAATCGCCGATAGCACGGCTTAATCCGGCTTCGTATAAAGGTTGGAATTCTTTTTGGTCTTTTAGTTTGTTGAATCCTTCGCGTATGGCTTCTTCAGTCAAGGATGAAATCCATAGACGTTTCACCGGGCAGTGTGCTCCTGCTTTCTGCATGACCCATCGTTGAATAAGTTCTCCTTCTTGGCCGGCATCACCGCAATTTATAATTTCATCGGCATTTTGCATCAGTCCTTCTATAATGCGAAATTGTTTTTCAATGCCCGGATCGCTGATCAGCTTAATGCCGAAACGAGGTGGGATCATGGGAAGGCTGGACAGGCTCCATGCTTTCCATGAGGGAGTGTATTCATGAGGCTCCTTCAAAGTACAGAGGTGTCCGAATGTCCAGGTAACCTGATATCCGTTTCCTTCTATATATCCGTCTTTTTTGTTTTTTGCTCCCAGTACATCCGCTATGTCACGGGCTACGGAAGGTTTTTCGGCAATACAAACTATCATATTTTTTTTCGTTTCTGTTCAAATAGGATTGCAAAGGTAATAAAAACCTCGGAAGAGATTTTGTTTTGTCTTTATTAGTTCTTCTTTTATAAGAATTTAAAAGTAGATATCGGGGGCTTCAAGGTCATTTCAGTGCAAGTGGGCTATTAGGTATGGCTTTTCTGTTATTTGCTGTTTGACGAATGTCTTTTGAACTTTTCTTTATGATTTCAGTTTCTTTTCAGAATCCTATAAGAAATTTGCATCAAAAAGATACTATAAAACAATGTGATTATGAAAAAGAATTGGATGTTATTTTTATTTTTCGCAGCTTCTGCTGCACTAACTTTTAGTGGTTGTAGTGATGATGACAATAGCGATGTTCCTGAAAACACACATTTGGTTTCAAAAGAAGTACAGGCTGCATTTAATGCAAAATATCCGCAAGCTAAAGACGTGGAATGGGAGCTGAAAGGTGATTATGCTGTAGTAGATTTTAATTGGGATGGTGGGGAGCATTCTGCATGGTTCAATCCGTTATCGGCTGCCTGGTATATGACAGAAACAGATGTTCGTTATGAAAATCTTCCCGAACCTATACTTACTGCCCATAAAGCAAGCAAATATGCTGATTGGCGGGTGGATGATGTGGATAAGTTGACTCGTGAGGGAATGGAAACTCTTTATGTCATTGAGGTAGAAAAAGGAGAGTCTGAGCTGGATTTGTTTTATTTGTCTACAGGCATATTGGTAAAAACTGTTGTAGATACCGGATACGAAGAAGATTATGATGATTATTTGCCGCAGCCTGATGCAAATGGCATTATAGCTATTGTCAAGCAGAAATATCCTAATGCGACAATTGTGGAAATAGAACGTGAGAAAGGTTTGCAGGAAGTTACTATTTTAGATGAAAACAGAGAGAAAGAGGTTTATTTCAATGAGCGGAACGAATGGATGGGAACAAGCTGGGATGTACAGGTGGCAAATTTACCGGAAGCGGTAAAAAAATCGGTTATGGAAAAATATTCAGACTATGTGATAGATGATGCTGATTATGTAGTGACACCTGATAATGAATGGTATATACTTGATTTGGAAAACAAACAGACAGGTAAAGAGTTTAAAGCAAAGGTAGATAAGGACGGTACTTGGTTATAATTTTATTATCCCATAGACTTATGCTAGGTAATCAGGTGGTTGTTTACTAGGGCCAGACAGCTTTTTTGTTCTCAAATATTATGACTTTTGTGGCAGGCAGTTGGAGTGTGGAATTTGTATTTCTGTTATACATATTTTTGTGATTTTGATGAGAGGGTAAAAGATAAATATGGAAAAATAGATTTGTATGATATATGATATTCAGTTACATTTGCATTTAGAATAAAAAATAGCATGATGGAAACAGGATTAACTTATACTTCGACTGTTGTCGTTTCAAAAGAAAATGTAGCTGCCACTATGGGTAGTGGCGATTTGAATGTGTTTGCTACTCCCGCTATGGTAGCGTTGATGGAAAATGCTGCCATGAATGCGGTGGCAGGCGGTTTGCCCGAAGGTTCTACTACAGTAGGAGCCATGATGAACACTACTCATATCAAGCCCTCGGCTGTGGGAGATACGGTTTCGGCTACTGCCGTATTAAAAGAGGTAGAAGGCAGAAAACTTACTTTTGAAGTGCGGGCACAAGATAGCAAGGGTGTGATTGGGGAAGGTACACATGTACGTTATATTGTGGACAAGGAGAAGTTTATGAGTAAATTGTCTTAATAATTATTTGAAATTATACCACAACTGAGATCTTCTGTCCTTTTGTGATTCTGAATATTGTTTATTTCGATAACGGGAGGATCAGAAAGAGGAATGAAGAATGTGCTTTAATAAAAAAATCTTTAAGGAGAGCAAAACTAATGACAATCTGGAAAACAGTGTTATTAGAGTTCTGTCCTCCTTTTTCTTATTCTTGCAGTGCTAGGATATATTCGTATAATTTCTTATAAAACGGGTGTTTTGTCAGCGTAGAGGCATCTCCTAATATAATAAGTTTCATGCGTGCACGTGTAATTGCTACATTCATTCGTCGCAAGTCATTTAGAAAACCAATCTGTCCCTCTTCATTTGCACGTACTAAACTGATGAGGATAACGTCTCGTTCCTGTCCCTGAAAACCATCTACCGTATTGATGGTGATAAGGTGTCGGTAAGGCTTGAAAAATGCATCCCGTTTTATCAGTTGGCGGAGATATTGTACTTGTGCTTTATAAGGAGAAATCAGTCCTACATCAATCCGTTCTTCCAAAAAACGTTCTTTTCCTATTTTATTAATGTAATGGGTCAGTTGGGAAATGGAAAGTGCCGCCTCGGCTTTATTGATACGGCCGAAACTTTCACCTACAAATTCTTCATTGCAGTTCATTCCTTCCGTATTCACCCATTCTATAGGAGTGTCGTAATCCAGAATCCCACGGTATTTTACTTCGGGAGCGGATTTCAATTCCCCTTGATAGAACCATTCCGAAGAGAAATGCATGATCTCATCATTCATTCTGTATTGAACCTTCAGCAGGGAAACAGTTTCCGGTTTGTTCTGCACAATTTCCTGCATCAAAGTCTGATCCAATCCGCCTCGTGCAGCTTCCACACATTTTATGGTAGGAGGGAGCTGGCAATGGTCTCCTGCCAGGACTATCCGGTCTGCTTTGCGGATGGCGATCCAGCAAGCGGGTTCCAATGCTTGTGCGGCTTCATCTATAAATAAAGTTCCGAATCTACGCCCTGTCAGAACCCGGTTGGCAGAGCTTACCAATGTGCAAGCTATGACACGGGCTTCACTGAACAAGGCTTCGTTGATGCGGATCTCCAGCTCGGTGGCCCGGTCTTTCAATGAATTAATTTTCAGACGTATATTTTCCCGTTCCGCTCCCTTGCGCGAACGGTTGTAGAGTTCGCGTATGGCCTTTCGGATGCTCCAAAGCTGCGGATAATCCGGATGACTTTCGAAGCGTCGTTCGTAGGTAAAGGATAACATCTTATCATTGACACGGGTAGGATTACCAATACGGAGAACGGGAACGCCCCGGTCTACCAGTTTCTCACTAATCCAGTCTACAGCCATATTGCTTTGAGCGCATACCATCACTTGGTTTTCCCGGTGTAGCGTTTCATAAATGGCTTCTACTAGCGTGGTGGTCTTTCCAGTTCCGGGAGGGCCGTGGACAATGGCCACATCTTTTGCATGCATTACTTTGTTCACAGCCTCTTCTTGTGAATTATTCAGCCACGGGAAACGAGTGAAACCAAAACTGAACGTTTGTGCTTTTAATGTGCCGTGGAAAATATCCCGTAGTTCTGCCAGACGATTGTCTTTTGCTTTAATAACTTGGCTTAAGGCTTCAAACATCAGTCGGTAACTGGTTTCATCAAAATAAAGTTGAACCCCCAACTGACGCTCGGTTGCCTGTATGTTGAGTAAAGCGTCTGCCGATGGCAAAACGATGACCATGCGGTCCTCATCCACATAATTCACAGTGGCTGTGAAATTGAAATAATGGATGTTTCCCGGGGCGTCTTGAGTGAAAAAACAAACAGGACGTCCGAATTCGAATACATGTTCTATTTCTTTGTCCTCCTGTCTTTCCATCTCTATAACCAGTTGGTTTAAAGAGTTGTAATAGCTTCTTCCTGTGCTGACAGGATACCAGCACATGCCACGTTTCACTTTGCGGTCGATGCCCATCGCTTCGGTTTGTTGCTTGAAAGTTTCTTTTTCGTAATTATATTCCATGTGAAGCAACAACTCTTTGCGTTGTAATTTGTTAATAATAGTAGAGAGGGATTTATGCTGGTTCATATTTATTCTTTTTTCTATAAGAATTGCAAAGATAATAATTATCCCTCTAAAAGCACTTTATGTTTTATTTTGTTAAACGTATTATAGATTACGCAAGAATTCAATTCTTTTTTCTATCTTGCCAAAAATAAAAAGAATCTAAAACTGTAATAATTATAAATTGTGATGGATATGGTATATGACTTGGACATGTTAAAAGCCTTTTATGCTTCTTTTGAAAAGAAGATAGGGCGGGTAAGAGCAGTGTTGCAGCGTCCGTTGACGTTGGCAGAAAAGATTCTGTACACGCATCTGTATGATGATGCACTGTTGAAGAAATACAAACGTGGTGAGGATTATGTGAATTTCCGACCCGACCGTGTGGCTATGCAGGATGCGACGGCACAGATGGCGCTGCTGCAATTTATCAATGCCGGTAA
>ENA-OPCJ01000166-OPCJ01000166.1-human-gut-metagenome-genome-assembly--contig:-NODE-166-length-18615-cov-3.080280_pt1 | contig 18615 bp, 16 predicted proteins | sample MGYA00241565_ERZ501481 | MGnify/ENA primary metagenome ERZ501481 (study PRJEB25962, sample SAMEA2042662) | human gut metagenome | biome: human gut; feature: human-associated habitat; material: faeces...
AAGACGATACGGCTCTGGGGCAACTCATGCACGACTTTTCCTGCACCAGCGCCGAGGAGATGCACTATCAAATTCTGGCGGACAGAGTTCGCTATTTCAAAGAAGATACGGAAGGAGTTGCGACTATGTGCAAAGCAATGGAAGAGATGCGGAATGAAGCAGTGAAAGAAGAGCGTGTAGAAGTAGCACGGCAATTATTGGAATTAGGCAAGTTGTCATATGAAGAAATTGCAAAAATTGCGAAAATGACCATAGAAGAAGTCAAAGCTCTGGATAAAAAAGTGATTGCTTAGTATGCAAAATTATATGACCGGGAAATCTTGAAGCTAAGGTTTCTCGGCTTTTTTGTTAGGACAAGGCATAGATGCGGATAAAAAAACTTTTAACTTTTACTTTATTAGAGAGAGAAACAGATGGATACAAAAGAATTTATGGTTATTATCAAGGGTCAGATAAAAACATCTGAAATAATGTCATGTGTATTTAATAAAGATGCACAGAAATGGGAGGTTAAATTCAAAAACGGAAAAACATATGTTTATGCGTGTACTAATGTGGAAAAGCTAACTGAGCCACAAATTTTAAATCCTGATATGTATCATATTAGCAGAGAAGGACGAAAATTTTATGATATAGCATCAATATATGTATTTAGAAGTGAAATGGAAATTTATTGGCATATCTTTTTTTGCAATGGCAGTGAAAGAGATTATAATCAAAAAGATTTATATATTGTTAAATCTTGTCTTAGTGAGGAAAAGTCTTCAAATGTATTTGAATACATAAAGCAAATTGCAGCATTAATTAAGATTAGGAATCCGGAGACAGGTGAAGTTATAGATAAAGATATATTGGTTAGGAGATTTAATAAAATTTCATTTGTTGGTGAGGATGTTGCATTAGCTAAATATTTGAATCCTTCTTCATTGAATGATAATGAAAAAGGTTGTGAATATAACCCAATTTTCCCTTTTGGTTGTAATAACAGTCAGTATAAAGCTGTAAAAAATGCTTTGGAAAATCAAATAAGTGTTATACAGGGACCGCCGGGGACAGGTAAGACACAGACGATATTAAATATTATCGCTAATATATTGATGCTGGACAAAACGGTACAGATTGTATCTAATAATAATTCTGCAACTGAAAATGTATATGACAAACTGTCTTCGCCACAGTATAATCTGGGATTTGTTGCTGCAACACTGGGAAGTTCTAAAAATAAGAAAACATTTGTTGAACATCAGGATTCATCTTATCCTGATTTTTCAACTTGGAAAATGTTTGAAGAATTTGGTGAAATGCGTAAGAAAATATCAGAGCAATCCGTTAGGTTAAAAGAATTTTTTGATAAACAGGAAAAACTTGCTTATTTAAGGCAGGAATTATCTCAATTAGTTACAGAACAGCAATATTTTAACCAGTATGTTGAAGAATCCGATGTTAATACAGATAATATAAAGTGCAAGAAAATGTTATCATCAAAACAATGGATGATGTTATGGCAGGAGTGTCAGGCAATATCAGAGGAGAAAAAGACAATAGGATTCTGGTTTAAAATAAAGACATTTTTCAAGTATGGCATAACACACTGGAGTTTTTATAAGCAGGAATTTTCAAAGATAATTACAACATTTCAGGCTATGTATTATAAGGCAAAAGAAAAAGAATTATCTAAGCAGATTTCAGATATTGAGGGATATTTAAACGGTGTTGATAAGCATTTGCTTGACGATTTATGTGACAATTCAATGATTTTACTAAAAGACAAGCTGGCAAGAAGATATGAAGGGAACGACAGCCGGAGAGTATTTAGTGAGGATAATCTGTGGAAGGAATCCAATGATGTATTGAAGGAGTATCCGGTTATATTAAGTACCACATTTTCATCGAGAAATAGTCTGAATTCAGATGTAGTATATGATTATCTTATTATGGACGAGGCATCACAGGTAGATATTGCAACAGGGGCTTTAGCACTTTCTTGTGCGAGAAATGTGGTTATTGTGGGAGATACTAAGCAGCTTCCAAATGTTGTTACAGAAGATATGAGGGTCAGAGCAAAAGCTATATTTGATACATATAATCTGAAAGAAGGATATCAGTTTACAAAGAGCTTTTTGCAGTCAATTCTGGATATTATGCCTGATGTAACACAGACATTATTGCGAGAGCATTATAGGTGTCATCCTAAAATAATTAATTTCTGTAATCAGAAATTTTATCGTGGTGAACTGATTATTATGACAAAGGATAATGGTGAAGATGATGTTTTGTCAGTGGTGAAAACAGTTGCCGGAAATCATGAACGAAATCATTACAGTCAGCGTCAGATAGATGTTATAAAAAATGAAATTATGCCTAAATATAACTTCAACCCGGAAGAAACGGGGATTATTGCTCCGTACAGGAATCAGGTTGAAGCATTGAACAGGGAGATAACAGATATTGATGCAGCTACCGTACATAAGTTTCAGGGCAAGGAGAAAGACAATATTATTATATCCACTGTAGATGATGAAATATCAGATTTTGCAGATGATCCGTATTTGATTAATGTTGCAGTTTCAAGGGCAAAAAAGAAACTGATGCTGGTTGTGACTGGAAATGAACAGTCAAAAGAACGCAATATAACAGATTTAATAGATTACATTCAGTATAATAATTTTGAAGTTGTTGAGAGTAAGATTTATTCAATTTTTGATTATCTTTACAAGCAGTATACTGAGGAAAGAATAGCATATTTGCAGAAATATAAAAAGATATCAGAATATGACTCTGAGAATCTTATGTATTCATTGATACAGGAAATAATTGTGGATAATAAGTATTCAAGTTTAGATGTTATTTGTCATTTTCCATTAAATATGATGATTAAAAATCCTCAACTATTAAATGACAGGGAGTGCCAGTATGCAATGAATCCAGCAACACATCTGGATTTTCTGATTTACAACAGAATCAGTAAAAAGCCGGTTTTAGCGATTGAAGTTGATGGATATGAATTTCATAAAAAGGATACCGTACAGGCTTCAAGAGATTTATTAAAGGATCGCATAATGGATTTGTATGAAATTCCATTATTAAGATTTAAGACTAATGGTTGTGGTGAAAGAGAAAAGATTGTAGGAATGTTAGATAAGCTGGTTGGATAGTCGAGAGGAAATAATCCTATTATAGTGGAGATATCGTACTAAACTTTGAAAGTTTGGTACGATTTTTATATTTATAAGAAAGAGAATGCTCAAAAAGGATTAAAATATTATTGTAGGGAACTTCTTGTAGATTAACAGAAAAATAGGTAAAATATTTTAGTTAAGTTAAATATAAAAATAAATGTGAGTCACCTTAGAGTGGCTCTTATTTTGTATATTTTTAATAAACAGTATATAACAGTTGACAACACACATCAACTGTTATATACTGTTTATCACAAAGGAGAAAAGAAAAATATGCATATTATATTAAATCATTCTTCCATGGTTCCGATTTACGAACAGCTTATGGAGCAGATAAAGTCAGAGATTATCCAGTCTGTATTAAAAGAGGGAGAGGCACTTCCGTCTGTGAGGACGCTTGCAGGGGAACTTCGCATCAGCGCGCTGACTGTAAAGAAAGCTTATGACAAGTTAGAAGAGGAAGGCTTTGTTACGACTGTTCACGGAAAGGGAACATATGTGACTGCTTCGGATAAACAGCTTGCGTCGGAGGCGAGAAGAATTGCTGTGGAAGAGGACTTTGACAAAGCCATTGACCGGGCAGTGGCAATTGGGATGGAGAAAGAAGAAATCTTAGAGGTTGTAAAGCTCATACTTGATGAGAAATAGAAAGGCGAATTATGATAACAATGCAGAATGTCCGAAAAAAATATAAGGACTTTGAACTGGAACTATCCTTGGAAATACCAGAGGGGAGAATTACAGGGTTTGTAGGAAAAAACGGCGCAGGAAAAAGTACGGCAATTAAACTGATACTTGGACTGGTAAAGCCGGATGCTGGAAAGATTTGTGTGTTTGGTAACGAAGGTGGAGAGCTTCCGGCTGCGGTAAAGCAGAAAATCGGAGTATCTTTGACGGAGGCAGGCTTTAGTTCACAATTTACGGTGGAAGATGTCTGGCATATCCTTGCTAAAATGTATCCTGATTTCCAGAAGGATTTTTTTGACCAAAAATGTGAGGCTTTAAAGCTTCCACGGAAGAAGAAATTAAAAGAATTTTCCACAGGTATGAAAGCAAAACTGAGGGTGCTGACAGCAATCAGCCATAAAGCTGATTTGTTGATTTTAGATGAGCCGACCGCAGGGCTTGATGTGGAGGCAAGGAATGAAATCCTTGATTTGCTACGGGAATATATAGCGCAGGACGAGAAGCGCACAATATTGATTACATCGCACATTTCCACAGATTTGGAGTCACTTTGTGACGACATTTATCTCATTCATGACGGAAAAATCATTTTGCATGAGGACACAGATGTTATTTTAGAGCAGTATGGTATTTTGAAGGTGAATGAGGAACAATACAGGACATTAGACAAGACAGCAGTCATAAAAGTACAGAAAGAAACTTATGGTTATGCCTGCTTTACTAATGACAGAAGATTTTATCAGGAAAATTATCCGCAGATTGCGGTGGAGCAGGGCGGAATTGATGAATTAATTCTTATGATGACGGGAGGGTACAGATAATGGCAGGATTAGTAGAAAAAGATTTCCGGTTAATTTGGTGTAATAAACAGGCATTAATTTTCCTTCTTATCATTGGAGTGGTGATAGGATTACAGAATGAAGCGGTTATCCTGGGGTGGTTACCGTTTGCAATCAGTATTCTTCTGATAAATACAGTTACCTATGACGAGCTTGATAAAGGATATGGATTTTTGATGACTTTGCCGATTGATGCAGAAACGTATGTGAGGGAAAAATATTTTTTCTGTCTTACAGGAGGAACGGTTTCATGGCTTGTGGCAGCGGGACTTTACATGATCCTAGAAATGAAACAGCAGATGCCGGTAGACATGGCTTCCCAGATTCCTGTGGTATTGGTGTTTCTGCCGGTTACGGCATCGTTGATTGCATTTGCGAAGCTGGTAAAGATAAATGTATTAAGTGCTTTTTTGCTCTCTTATGCAATTAGTGTGCGGATTATGGAAAGAAAAGAATTTTAGAAAATATATAAGCGGGACATTCATAAAAGAGTGTCCCGCTTATTAATGCATATTAGAAATTATCTCCATTCCATCCCCAGTTAGAAACAGCCTGATATTTTACATATACATGATCTGGTGCAATTCCAAGAACATCTTTAAAAATGTCACATATCTGGCCAGTCAGTTTAGAAAAGGCAGATGGGTTCTCACTTCCGTAAACGCTGACCTCGACCATAGCCATAGGCTCGGCATTGCTTCCTCTGAAGTAGAGCTTGTAGTCAGGCTCAAAACCGACCATGAGCCAATTTTCTGACTTGCCAGGAATTGTCTGGATAGCCTGGCCTAAACGTGTTTTGATTTCAGTTTCCTGTGCTTCTGTAAGAGAAGTGCTTATCTTAGAATTAATAAATGGCATATGTTACCTCATTTCTGCGCCGCAGGCGCGTGTATTCATGTGCTGATTATAGCACTTTACATATGTCAAAGAAATATATTAATTGTCAGTACCTTCTTTGATGCCGTGGCGCTCTGCATATCCAGTCAGGATAAGTGTGAGCGCACCGTCGCCTGTTACATTGCAGGCTGTTCCGAAGCTGTCCTGAAGTGCAAATATTGTAAGCATAAGGGCAGTTCCAGTGTCGTTAAATCCAAGCACGCCGGTAATAAGTCCGAGCGAAGCCATAACTGTTCCGCCAGGTACGCCAGGTGCGCCGATTGCAAATATTCCGAGAAGCACACAGAACAGAATCATAGTTCCGGCTGATGGAATAGTGCCATACAAAATCTTTGATACAGTCATGCAGAAAAATACCTCTGTCAGCACTGAGCCACATAAATGTATATTTGCAAACAAAGGAATTCCAAAAGAGACCATGTCCTTTCTCAAAACCTTTGATTTGCCGGCACACTGGAGTGCAACTGCGAGTGTGGCAGCAGATGACATTGTTCCAATTGATGTCAGGTATGCAGGACCGTAATGTCTGATTACTTCAATCGGGTTCTTCTTAGAATACAATCCTGCGATTGTGTAAAGCAGAGTCATCCAAATGTAATGTCCGATTAATACAATAATTATAATTTTCAGGAACACAGGAACCTGCTTTGTTATTGAACCTTCGTATGAGAGTCCGCAGAAAGTAAGTCCGATGAAAAATGGAAGAATCGGTATCATGATTTTTGAAACTATAGCAAGCACGATTTTCTGGAATTCTTCAAGAATATTTGAAATCAATTCTGCTTTTGTCCAAGCGGCAGCAAGTCCAATCATAATTGAGAACACAAGTGCACTCATAACAGGCATTATCTGCGGGATTGATAATTCGAAAACCGCAGCCGGAAGCTCTTTCAATCCATCAGCAGTAGAGGATATTGACAAATGTGGTATCAAAAGATATCCGGATGCTGTAGAGAAAAATGCAGCACCAACTGATGATGTATATGCGATTGTAACTGCAATCAGAAGAAGCTTTGATGCATTTTTACCCATCTGAGTAATCGAAGGTGCAATAAATGCAATGATTATCAGAGGTATGCAGAAATTAATTATCTGATTGAGAATATATTTCAGAGTTACAACAATATTCAAAATGGCGCGTGAAAATGAATTGCCATCAGTTGAACTTAACAGCAGTCCCACCAGGACACCAGCAATAACGCCCACCAGCAATTTAAACGGCAGGCTGCGAAAAAACTATTTTTCTTCATTTAATAAAACACCTTCATTGGTGTAGTTAATAAAAATATAATATAGGCTGGGGAAAATAATAATGGAAAGGGTTTTTGGGGTTAACTTTAATATGTAATTTAATTAAATTACATATTGACAAAATAATCTAACGTGTTATTATAAAAATGTAATTTAACTAAATTACAGAAAGGAGCTACGATGAAATTAGAACAATTAAGTGACTTAGTTAGCTTTACAATAGGTAAAAATCCTACGAGAATTAAAGAGCAGGAATTAATTTTGTATTCGTTAGAAGATTTCGAAAATGATTTGTATGGAATAACAGAGCAAAGTAATAAATCAGAATGTATCATTAATCTTATAAAATCAAAAGTAGCTCCAGTTTCAGTTGATAATAAAGATAAATGTATTACATCAAATTTTCTAAAATGTGAATTTAATGAGCAAATACTTGATAAGTGGTATTTTTGTTATCAATTTAATGAAGGAAAAGATTTTGAACAGCAAATAGCAATGGTTCATCAGGGAACAACATTAAGCGTAAAGAAGCTTAATATGAAAATAGTAGGAGAACTGAAAATAAGATTGCCTGATATAGAAACACAACATAAGATTGGGGAAATATATAGACAGTCTTTAGTGCAAAATCGCCTAATGATAAAGCAGGCAGAGAATATAAAAAAATTAACGCTTACAATTATAAGGAAACTCGAGGAGGATTAAAAATGGCAGAAAGTAAAGATTTATTGCAAGTATTATGGAGTGGAGCAGATGTGCTCCGAGGAAAGATGGATGCGAATGAGTACAAAACATATTTATTAGGATTAGTATTTTATAAATATTTGTCTGATTCATATTTAGCAAAAGTGTATGATTTGCTGAATGATGAGACACCAGATGATTTACAGGAAGCACAGAAACAATATGAAGAAGTAATGAAAACAGTGGATGCAAAGGATTTATTACAGGAATTAAGAGAGTCAATGCATTATACACTTGATCCAGATATGACATATGTAAGTATATTAAATGATGCTAAGGAAAATGCATTTAATAGAGAAAAATTGCAGGCTGCATTTAATCGTATTCAGGAATCAGATGAATTATTTAATGGATTGTTTGCTGATGTGGATTTATATTCTAACAGATTAGGAACAGGAGATCAGAAACAGAGTGCTACAATTGCAGAAGTAATAAAAGTGCTTGATGGAGCAGACTTAATTCATGCAAAAGGAGATGTTCTTGGAAATGCATATGAGTATTTAATAGGACAGTTTGCATCGGAAACTGGTAAGAAAGCAGGCGAATTTTATACTCCACATGGACCAGCACAGATTCTTTGTAGAATCGCAATGACAGGGCAGGAAAATAAAAAGGGGCTTCAGGTTTATGATCCATGTATGGGTTCAGGTTCTTTAATGCTCAGTTGTAGAAATTATTCAACAGAACCAGATTATATTAAGTATTATGGTCAGGAGCTTATGCCATCAACTTACAATTTAGCTAGAATGAATATGTTTCTTCATAGAGTACATCCAGAAAATCAACATTTAAGAAATGGAGATACACTTGACGCAGATTGGCCTACTGATGAAGAAACAGAATTTGATGTTGTAACAATGAACCCACCTTATTCAGCTAAATGGTCAGCAGCAGAAGGCTTTAAACAGGATGAGAGATTTATGGACTATGGTGGAAAGCTAGCACCTAAGTCAAAAGCAGATTATGCATTTTTGCTCCATGGTTTTTATCATTTGAAGCAGACAGGAACAATGGCAATCGTACTTCCTCATGGAGTGTTATTTAGAGGGGCTGCTGAAGGAGCAATCAGAGAAACCTTACTGAAAAATGGTTCTATATATGCAGTAATTGGTTTACCAGCTAACATGTTTTATAATACATCAATTCCAACATGTATAGTAGTTCTTAAAAAACATAGAGAGGGTAGAGATGTCCTTTTTATAGATGCATCTAATCTCTATGAAAAAGAAAAAAAGCAAAATGTAATGAATGAAGAACATATTGATAAAGTATTAGAACTCTATAATAATAGAAAATTTGTAGATAAACTTGCATATCTAGCCTCATATGAAGATATAAAAGCAAATGATTATAATCTTAATATCCCTAGATATGTAGATACAAGTGAAGAAGAGGATGAAATAGATATAAAAGCACTTACAGATAGCATAAAAGAGACCAATAAGGCTATTAAGGAAAGTAATACAGTCTTAGTGGATATGCTTAATAATCTTACATTTAGCTCATCTGAGACAGAAACAGCAATTAATGAATTTATAGAGATTCTTAAGGAGGTGTAAGAATGGGAAATACACCTAATATTAGATTCAAAGGGTTTACTGATTATTGGGAACAGCGTAAGTTGATAGATTATCTTGAGGTATCATCTGAAAAGAATAGAGATAATCGTTTCACAAAAGATGATGTTCTATCGGTTTCAGGTGAATATGGAATTGTAAATCAGATTGAATTTCAAGGTCGTTCATTTGCAGGTGCATCGGTTTCGAATTACGGTGTTGTGGAAAACGGAGATGTTGTATATACAAAGTCACCATTAAAATCTAATCCATACGGAATAATCAAGACAAATAAGGGAATTCCGGGGATTGTATCAACGTTATATGCAGTTTATAAGCCAAAAGAAATAACGGATTCAAAGTTTGTACAGATTTATTTTGAACTTGATTCCAGAATGAATTCTTATATGCATCCGTTGGTAAACAAAGGTGCAAAAAATGACATGAAAGTTTCAGCAGAGAACGCTTTAAAGGGGATGGTTTCTTTTCCTAAAAAAGATGAACAGGAAATGATTTCATTATATTTTTCCTCCCTCGACAACCTTATCGCTCTTCATCAGCGTAAGTGTGATGAAACAAAAAAGTTAAAAAAATTTATGCTTCAAAAAATGTTTCCGAAAAAAGATGCAAAAAAACCAGAAATCAGATTTGCTGGATTTACTGACGATTGGGAACAGCGTAAGTTGGGGGAAATACTAATTGGCCTGCAGAATAATACACTTTCCAGAGCTGACTTATCGAATGAGACAGGAGTTGCAAAGAACGTTCACTATGGTGATGTACTGATCAAGTTTGGAGAGGTCTTGGATGTAAGCAAAGAGAAGCTTCCAATGATTTCTGATGAGAGCATTTTATCAAAATATAAATCATCATTTTTGCAAAATGGAGATGTAATTGTTGCCGATACAGCCGAGGACTCAACTGTTGGAAAATGCAGTGAAATAGCCGGATTGAATGATGAAATTGTGTTGTCTGGACTACATACTATTCCATACAGACCGATAGAAAAATTTGCTTCTGGGTATTTGGGATATTATCTAAATTCCAGTGCTTATCATAATCAGTTGATACCTTTGATGCAGGGAATCAAGGTTACATCAATTTCAAAATCTGCTATGCAGGATACAGACATTGTTTATCCTAAATCTATGGAAGAACAGGGAAAGATTGGCGATTATTTTCAGTCGCTTGACAACCTCATCACTCTTCATCAACGTAAGTGTGATGAACTAAAAAAATTTAAAAAATATATGTTACAGAATATGTTTCCGCAGAAAGGATAAGTGATTATGGCAGAATTAGAATCAGTGATTGAAAATAGGCTTATACATCAGCTTTGTAGTGGCGAATCTCAATGGACATATAGACCAGATATTAGGACAGAAGAAGATTTGTGGAATAATTTTAAATATATTTTGGAACAGAATAACAAAGCTAAATTAGACGATATTCCACTTAGTGAATCTGAGTTTGCAAAAGTTAAAAATGATTTGTCACATGCATCATTTTATGATGCAGGAAAGTGGCTTGTTGGAGAAAATGGTAAAGTTTATGTTCATGTTCAAAGAGGAAATGAGACGCTTCATTTAGTTGTTATGAATAATGAACATGTGGCAGGTGGTTCAAGTGTTTATGAAGTAATTAATCAGTATCAGGCATTTAAAGATGATAATGATGTTAATGCAAGAGACAGGCGGTTTGATGTTACTCTTTTAATTAACGGAATCCCATTAATTCACATTGAATTAAAGAATAAAGAACATTCTTATATGGATGGATACCGTCAGATAAAGAAATACATAGCTGAAGGAAAATTTCATGGCATTTTTTCAAATGTACAGATGTTTGTGGTTAGTAATGCTGTTGATACAAAGTATTTTTCAGCAGCAAGAGATACTGAATTAAACAAAAAGTTTTTAACAGGCTGGATAGATAGAGAAAATATGCCGGTATGTGATTATATTGATTTTGCTGAAGCTGTACTCAGAATACCACAGGCTCATGAGATGGTAACAAAATATACAGTTTTAGATAATGACAAGAAAAAATTGCTTATTTTAAGACCTTACCAGATTCATGCTATTGAAGCAATGAGAGAAGCATCTAAAGCTGGTAAATCAGGATACATCTGGCATACAACTGGTTCTGGAAAAACAATGACATCATATAAGGCTACAAGAAATCTTTTGATGGATATACCATCAATTCAAAAAACTGTTTTTTTAATTGATAGAAAAGATTTAGATTTACAGACAAAAGGTGCTTTTCAGTCATATGCAGATAACGATACTATTGATGTAGACGATACTGAACATGTTGGCAGCTTGATAAAAAAATTAGCAGATGATAACAGACAGATGATTGTAACCACGCGTCAGAAGATGCAGGTTATGATTAACAGACGACTTAAAGAAGGAACAAAAGAATATAATAAAATAAAGGCTCTTAAGGTAGCATTTGTAGTAGATGAATGTCACAGAGCAGTAACTCCGCAGACTAAGAGAGACATAGAAAAATTCTTCAATAATTCAATTTGGTTTGGGTTTACTGGAACACCTATATTTGAGGAGAATAAATACGAACAAAAAGGAGATTTACCGCAGACAACAGAAGAGTTATATGGACCATGCCTTCATAGTTATACGATAAAAGAAGCAATTCATGATGGAGCAGTACTAGGGTTTAATGTTGAAAATCTTGGACCTAGAGATATTCCAAAGGATGATGAAGATAAATATTATCACAGTGTAAATCACATGAGAAATGTTTTGAACATAATTATTAATCAGTCATTAGCTAAATTTGGAATGCAGAATGGAAGGGGAAAGACCTATGAAGCTATGCTTACAGTTGAATCTATAGCTATTGCTCAAAAATATTATGATATGATTTTGAAAATTAAAGCAGGGGAAGATGAACTTAAAATAAGTGATGATGTAAAAAGAATCTTACCAGATTTTCCTAAAGTTGCTATTACATTTTCTGTATCAGAAAATGAAGAACAATCACAAGTTAATCAGGATTCCATGAAGAGATATTTAACATATTATAATAAACTTTTTGGTACAAAATATGCTATTGAAGGGCTTGGAGCATATAATGGCAATTTAAATGATAGACTGGCAAGAAAAGAAAAAAGATATGCAGATAGGGAACAGCAGGTTGATATTGTAATAGTGGTAGATAGGTTGCTTACAGGTTTTGATGCTCCATGTTTATCAACATTATTTATTGACAGGCCTCCAATGAGCCCACAGGGATTGATACAGGCATTTTCAAGAACAAATCGTCTATATGATCAAAACAAGGAATATGGTCAGATTGTTACATTTAGAAGTCCTAAAGAATATAAGAAAAAAATAAATGATGCACTGGTGTTATATTCTAAGGGTGGTATAGGACAAGCAATTGCTGAAGATTGGGAGACTGTACTTAATAATTTTGTTTTATCATTAAAGACAATAAGAACATTTGCTCCTACACCAGCAGATGTAAATGGACTATCTAAGAAACAAAAGAAAACATTTATTAAATTGTTTAGAGACTTAGATCATGATTATGCACACTTAAAATCATTTTCAACTTTTGAACCTGAAAATTTGGATGAATATGGATTTAGCCAGCAGATATATGAAGATTATGCTGCAGTTTATAATAATGTTATTGAAGAATTAAAAAAGGATCCACCAGATGATACAGGAGATGAACCAATTAGAGATGATTATGATTTAGTGGCATATAGTAAATTTAAAATTGATTTTGAGTACATTGTAGAATTGTTACAAGGTTTTGTAGATTTCTTGGATCAAAAAGACATAGAATTTAATGAGGCAGAATTTGAACATAAATTACTGGAATTAAAAGAGATTGTAAAAGATTTCGCAGAGGATAATCCTAAACTAAGTGACTTATTATTACAGGTACTAGATGAAATTGAACAGGATAAAGCCAAGTTTATGGGACAAGATATGTCTGTTATTATTAATCAGATGCGTTATTCTGCCATAGATAAGGAAATAGAAAAATTCTCGAAAAAGTGGTATGTTCCGTTTGAGGCTGTTAAATATGAGGCTTATAATTATAAAGACGGAGAGCTTGCAAATGAAAATAAATTGAAGGAACTTGCTGATTATGCGACATATAAAATGGAAACATCTGAAGCGCTTCCTAAATTTAAATTTAATGGAACTCTTATTAGAGAATTTAAAGAAATACTTATGCCAGAAATTGGTTCACTAATTGAATAAAAGTGAAGAAAGCTTGTAGTTTTTGCTACAAGCTTTCTTCATTTATCTATAAATTAGCGTGCGTATTGCTATTATTAATTTAAATTAGATAGTGATCTCATAATTAAATCTATGTCTTTACTTTCTAGTTCTTGAATGATATGTAAGTATGTTTTTTGTGTTGTTGTTATGTTTGAGTGTCCTAATCTACGGGCAACGCTTGCTATTGATACCCCGGCAAATAACAACAGCGATGCATGAGTGTGTCTCAATCCATGAATTGAAATTATAGGTATATCAACTTCTTTGCAATGTCTTGCTAGAACACTGTTGATGGTAGAATTATAAATTCTTCCATTTACAAAAATAGGCTCATCTTCAGGTAATCTTTTTACAAGTTCAGCAAATTGCATAACAGTTTGCCAATCTAACGGTATCTTTCTTACAGAAGATTTATTTTTGGTAGGAAGAAAACCAGTATGGTTTTTATAATCCCATGTTTTAGAAACTGAAAGCATCTGACGAGACAAGTCAAAATCTTTAGGCGTAAGTGCCAACGCCTCAGAAAAACGCATTCCTGTTTTAGCAATTAACAGGATAAGCCAGTCTAAATTAACCTCTGATTTTAAATCGAGATTATCCAATAATTTATGAAGCTCATATTGATTAAGATACTTAGGTTTCTTCTTACGAGGCGTCTTTCCTTTAATAATTGCTTTTCTGGTAGGATCTCTTAGAATAAGCCCTTCATCAACGGCATCAAGGATTGCACATTTGAGGTGATGATGAAAATCCATTGTAGTTTGCCGTTCGTGGGATATTGCATAATCATTAAGAAGCTTCTGGTAAGAAAAACGATCAAGTTCACCAATAGTTAGGTTAGGAATAAGCTTCTCAAGCCATTGATGAGCCATATTATATTTGCTCATGGTAACAGGTCGAATAGCCCCCTCCTTATAGACTGTAATCCATTGTTTGTAGTAATCACAGAATAGCATAGTGTTGTTGGTTGTCGTTGTGTACATTTGTAAGTCCTCCTTTTTTATTGTAATACGCACGCCGATGAAGAGTGATGAGGTTATCAATGCTTATAATTGTCTTTCCAACTTTCTTCTGTTCTTCAAATGATTTGGGCAATGATATTTCTAAATTTGATAAATCATTGGAGTTTATTGCTGGGTAGCTTGTACCTGTACAATTATCCAAAACTATCTTAACAAAACTATCAGTCTGCAAAAAACTCATAAGAAAAGCAGTATCAATATTTGGTCTCATCTGGGCATAACCAGTAGAGAAAACATAGTTATTATCAAGCTTTGAAAAGAGATAATTATTTTTTTGATAAGGTCTTACAGTTTGAAAAAACACATCCCCTGGCTGTGCTAATCTTTGAGCTCTAGATGGAGCTGAATCTTTAGTTTCAGTTCTATGCGATATCATTTCAGTTCCCACGACAGATTCTAAATCAACATATTCAAATTCATCAGGAAGTTCTGATTTTGGATTAAACTCTGCAACTTCATTCAACTTACGCTGTTCCCAAGTGTCTGTATTTATCAATACTAATACAATAATATACTAACAGAAAGTTACATATAAATAATAATCTTGCATTTTTAAGGTTGATATTGTATATTATAGATACTAATTGGGGTATGTATTTGCGGATGCATACTTGAGAGGGGCAGAGAAATCTGTCCCTCTTTTTAATTTTGAAATGATTTTTTAAATTTTACGCAACCAACGCCACCACAATTCCCACTTTTCTGACAACTACAATTGGTGGAATCCACATTTTACATGGACTATAATACATACATAACAACAGAAAGGACTGACATTATGCTACAGGAGAATCTTATTATGCTGAGGTCGCTTGCGGGTAAGACGCAGGAGGATATCGCAGAGGTTATTGGAATATCGAGGCAGGCGTATGCCAAATGGGAGCGTGGTGAAACAATTCCTGATATTGAAAAATGCGGCAGACTTGCAGAATTTTATGGCGTGACGATGGATTCCTTAATAAAGGACGATGTGCAGCTTGAAGGGCAGAAGATGGCGCCGGCACCCAAAGGCAAACACATGTGGGGTGTTGTCACAGTGAATGACCGCGGTCAGATAGTTATTCCTAAAGAGGCTAGAGAGACTTTTGAACTTGGGAACGGCAGCAGGCTGGTTGTGCTTGGCGATGACAATGAGGGCATAGCGCTTGTTAAAGCGGAGCAGTTTGAAGAAAAACTTAGCATGGCAATGTCGGTTCTTAGTAAAGATATTAAGGAATGAGGTGTTATGTATGATTTGTCCAAAATGTAATAAGGAAATGCGAAAAGGATACCTTTTCAGCAGTAAAGACGGCGCATTCAGCTTTGCAGCTAAAGGTTTTGTTGAAATTACACCGCTTAAGGCGAGCCACAGAACGAAAGTGGAAGCATGCATATGTGAGAATTGCAGGATAGTAGAATTTGAATATTAGATAAATAAAGGAGCACACACATGAACACCCAACCATTTACCATATCACCAATTCCAGACGACATATTTGCAAAGATGCAGGGGAAATCATTTAAGGACAACTGCACCGTTCCAAGAGAAGATTTGCGGTATCTTAAAGTTTTGCATGTCGGATTTGATGGGAAAACGCACACAGGTGAGCTGGTTGTGAGCAGACTGATTGCTGATGATGTGCTTGATATATTTAAGCAGCTTTACGAGGCTGGCTATGAGATTGAAAAAATCAGACTTATTGATGAATATGATGCTGATGACGAGAAGTCGATGAGTGATAATAATTCTTCAGCGTTTAATTTTAGATACATTTCCTATTCAACGAAGCTGTCAAAGCATGCGTTAGGGCTGGCGGTTGACATCAACACGCTTTATAATCCTTATGTGAAATATGTTGATGGCAGAAGAAATGTAGAGCCTGCCAATGCTGAAAAGTATACAGACAGAAGCATTGAATTTCCACACAAAATCGACCATGACGATTTGTGCTATAAGGTGTTTGCAGAACATGGATTTGAGTGGGGCGGCGACTGGGAACATGCAAAAGATTACCAGCATTTTGAGATGCCAGATGAGTGGATTGAGAAAAGTTCATGCAGAAAAATGTGATATAATATAAAAGTTCGTGCAGAAAAATGTAATGCAACACAAAAATTCGTACATAAAAGTGTGGCAAAATACATTTTTACGTCTATAAAAATGTTGACAATATCCTCTTAAAGGAACCAAATATTATACATAGGATAACCGCTTTCACATCAAGGTAAGTGACAACAAATCAGTTTTTAAGTAAAAATGTATCAAGAAAATGGTATATATTAGAGCTGATTATACAAAATGCACAAACACTTGCGTAAATCTTTGTAATTTTAAGCCATTTCATTTTTATCCTTATTATGGTATTTTTAGCATCAGAGGCGATTTATTTTGCATGATATCGGACACTGCCAGCGAAATAACGCCTCTTTTGCTATTTAATCTATAATTTATGGGAGGTTAATCATGATTAAGAAGGCAAGAAGGGTTTTTGCAGCTGTTGTAGCAGTATTATTAGTTTGCTTTACAGCAGCACCAGTGTTGTCAGCTAATGCGGCAACACAGAATTCATGGAATTTCAAGAATTCTAATTTTAAGAAGTTAGGAACTATTAAATCAAGTACTACAGTAGACGGACTTGGTCTTATGGCAACAAGCAGTAAGAATATGAAGGTTAAGGCGGAATCTGTAACAGTAGATGGCACAGCATATACATATTGTCTGGCTCTTTCTGGTACAGGCACTACATCATACCGTTCAGTTAAGGTACCAGTGTCAGGTTCTGATACAATAAAGGTAGTGTTAAGAAGCAGTGGAAGCTCTACCCGTAATTTAATCGTAGCTGATTCTAATGGAAAGAAGTTTGGAACTATTGCAGCTAATAAGACAGCTTCTTTAGGAACATATTCATATTCAGGTTCTAAGGGATACATATATCTGTATTCAGAGAACAGCGGAATCAACATTTACAAAGTACAGGTTGATTCTAATGGCAGCTCATCATCTGGTTCTTCATCAGGAAGTTCATCAGGTTCAGGCAGCTCTTCATCAGGAAGCAGCTCATCTTCAGGTTCATCAACAGGTTCATCTGTATCAGGTAATTATGTGGTTAAGGCTGGTGGAATGTCTTTAGCAGATGCACTTAAGAAGGCTAAGTCAGGACAGACAGTAGTTATTGATGGAACAGTTAAGTCCGGAGCTGTTTCACTTCCAGCAGGTGTTAATCTTGCAGGAAAGAATAATGCGACAATAGATTTCTCACAGACAAGCGGAAGTTCAGGAAGAGGAATTACATTATCAGGTAATGGAAGCACACTTTCTAACATTACAGTTAAGAATGCTTCTGATAATGGAATCTTTATTTCAGGTTCTAATAATACATTAAAGTATGTAACATGCTGTTATAATGAAGATGCAGGTTTTCAGGTAAGCAACGGAGGAGCTAATAACAAGTTTTATAATTGCAAGTCTCATCATAATGCAGATGCTAAGGGTGAGAATGCTGATGGTTTTGCAGTAAAACTTCATTCAGGTGAAGGTAATTATTTTGAAAACTGTGTAGCTGAATACAATAGTGATGATGGCTGGGATTGTTATGCAGCTCATGGAGCAGTAACACTTGTAAACTGCCAGGCTAACTACAATGGATACTGTGACGGAATATATGGTGATGGTAACGGATTTAAGATGGGTGGAGTAGATAATAAAACACCAGGAAAGGCAGCTCACCTTGATCCTCTTAACCATAAGCTTATTGGATGTACAGCTAAGGGAAACTATGCTAATGGTTTCGATAGAAACAACCAGAGTGGTGTTGTAACAATGAAGAATTGTATTTCAGATTCTAATAAGGGTAATAATTATCACTGGCCACTTACAGGAAAACCATCTGCACTTGGTTATAAAGTAACATTTGGCAAAGCTATTATTGAGGATTGTACTAATATTAATGGAAAAGTTAATATTACAGGAGCAACTCTTAAGGGTAACTGTAAGGGATTCTAGGATAATGGCTGATTGTAATAATATGGTTTACAATACACTATTATAATTTATAACAAAATAATAAAACGCATGTCCGATTTTTTCAATCTGGCATGCGCTTTTTATCGTTAATCCAATTCGTTAAGATCAGTCAATTATATGATGATTAAGCCATCTGCGGGAGTGGAAACGTATAGTGACCACGATACCG
>ENA-OPCJ01000197-OPCJ01000197.1-human-gut-metagenome-genome-assembly--contig:-NODE-197-length-16496-cov-3.677088_pt1 | contig 16496 bp, 17 predicted proteins | sample MGYA00241565_ERZ501481 | MGnify/ENA primary metagenome ERZ501481 (study PRJEB25962, sample SAMEA2042662) | human gut metagenome | biome: human gut; feature: human-associated habitat; material: faeces...
CCGGAAAATGCACCACCGCCATGGGGAACCATGCTTCCATAACTGTCTACCATCAGCTTCCTTCCAGTCAGCCCCGTATCTGCATCCAGTCCTCCACAGACAAAACGCCCCGATGGATTGATATAAATCTTGGTTTCCTCATCCGGTGGCAGGGGACGAAGCGCCGGCAATAACACCTTCTTTCGGATCTCCGCTTCCAGCTTTTTCAAATCTTTTTCTTCCGTATGCTGGCAGGACACTACCACACTATCCAGTCGGACAGGCTTCCCATTTTCATATTCTACGGTCACCTGGGCTTTCCCATCCGGTAAGATCCCCTGAATATAAGAGCTTTGTCTGCAGGCAGATAATTCCCGGACAATCCGATTGGCCAGCACCACAGGCATAGGCATGAGCTGCTTCGTTTCATCACAGGCATATCCGATCATCACACCCTGATCCCCTGCCCCTTGGAACCAGTCCATTTGATTGTCTGACACTCCTTCCCTTCGTTCTTTTGAAGTATGGACTGCCCCTGCGATATCGGGACTCTGCTGATGGACAAAGGTATCCATTGCAATCCCCTCACTGGAATACCCAATATCAGACAGTACCTTTCGCACGACTGCAAACACATCCGGTTCATAGGCACTGGTAATCTCTCCCGCCACAATAATATTTCCTTTTGTAGCAAGCACTTCGCAGGCTACTCTGGAATTTTCATCATTCTTCAGACACACATCCAAAATTGCATCTGCAATCTGGTCACACAATTTGTCCGGATGTCCTTCTGTTACTGCTTCTGCTGTATAAAATTTTCTCATATGAATTTCCTCTCTTTCATGCAAAAAAGGCAGGACACCTTCCTTTTTACGGGAATATATCCTGCCTGATGTTTCATATTTTCTTTTGATTTTATCATCTAACCTTTTAATCGGCTTTCAATATCTGATGCACTATATAATACATCTGTTACAATCACTTTATCTCCCTGGATTACAAAAAAGACAGAGTAATTGTCTACCAACAATCTTCTCATCTCTTTGCTTCGTTCCGGCTCTGATTCCATAATACGGATTCTCTCAGCCATAGTATCCAATGTCAAAATAGCGTCTGCAATCCGGTTGTATTGATCCATCGCATTTTCCGGCGCCTGAAGAACATAAGCGATGTGATTATATAACTGCTCCATATCAGCCAATGCTTCATTTGTAATCTCAACCGTATAGTGTTTCATATCAATGATTCTCCCTGAATTTTGCGAACGCTTCTGCTGCATTTTGCACTCTTCCTGCAGCTATATCATTGTAACCTTTTTCCAATTTCTGATGGATTTCTTCTGTTGTCATGGCATCTGCATGAATCGATACTGGTGCTTTTGGTAAAGAAACAGAAAATGGAATTCCACCTGTAAGAGAAATTTGATTCAAATACATATCAATCGCTGTTGACATAGGAACACCTAACTGAGACAATACTTTTTCTGCCCGCTCTTTGACAGTTGGGTTTACTCTTAAGTTCAATGTTGCTGTTTTTTCCATGATCACACCTCCTTGTTTCTTATATTGTAACGCTTTTGTCGTTACAATTCAAGCACTATTTCTCACATTTTCTAAGTTTTATATCCGATTTTACATTTTCATTATACTCTCAGATTTTCGCTTAAAAAACACATTCTAGATAGATGGCAGATACATCCAGATAGCTGCAAAAGTCCCAGTCTTCGAACACTTTCTGACACTACATCACGCCACATTTCGTTGTGCATCCTACATCCTCGAACACTTTTTTGTATAATAGTACTGTCTTTTTCATGCAGCCTTGTCTCACATTCTGCACTTTTCGTGTGCTTTCAAACACTTCCCGGCAGCTTCAGTTCCAGAAAGCCACCAAAGAGCTGGAAAAGCACCTACCTTTGAACACTTCCTCAACACTACAAGACTACACAGACCACCATGACTTGTTTCATGTTCCTTAACTTCGAACATTTTTTGTACCAGAACGCCACTTTCCCTCCGCATCCCGTCTCACATTCTGCACTTTTGGGGGTACTTTTGAACACTTCCTGATATCATCTACCTCAAGAGATGCTGGAGATACCCAGAGAGCAGAAGAAAGTACCTATCTTTGAACACTTTCCCCGTTTAAGTCCCTACTTTTACTGCTACAAGGATATTCCTAGCTTGTTTCCACTCATAAAAACAGGTTACCAGAGTCAGAGTTTTCTCACAACCTATGCCATCTACCCCTGTTTCAAACAGCGACAGCGCTTTTGCCTGCTGTACATAAGCCTCCGCACCCTGCGGACTGTGAAAAGATGCCTGCTGAAAGTCAAACATGGACACATCAGCTTTCAAGACTGCCGCTATCTGGTATTCTTCCATGCCTTCCTGTGTCTGAAAAAACACCTTGGGATGTGCTTTCCAGTAATCATAGGAGACGTACTGATCCAGATTCCCGAACATTGCACCGCTGTTCATGTTGTGACCGTAGATGGTCAGATTCCCGGATTCTCCCAGAATACAGTCTGCCTGGAGGAACAAACTTCCATTGATGTCGTAGTTTCCCCGGTAATCTCTCCGCAGATAATACTCTGGATCTTCCGGGCTGCTCTGCAGTACCGGATAATCGATGCCACTCTCCGGGATCGTAAGCCAGCCCCGAACATCCGGATACTTGCTCTGGAGGGATCGAAGGTCAATGGCAGACACTTCCGGTTCTCTTCCAGCCTGTTCATCTTTTTGCCCTGGAGAACCCCCGCCCGGAGGAATATCCTCCGGGAAGCAGGTTTTTAACTCCTCCACCAGTTCCCGGTTCTGCCGGGGAACGGTCACATAATCATAATAAAGCAGCACCGCACTGAACATACAGACAGCACACAATACTGCCTGCAGAATCCACAGCTTATTCTTCTTTTTTCGCTTTTTCCGTTTTTCCATGTTTCTTCTTATAAATTATGGTTACCATGAGTCCGGCTACTGATACTCCCAGAAGAACAAACAGCAGGACTGGTTTCCAGTGATTATCTCCTGTCTGCGGTACACCCGGTGTTTCCGGTGTTCTTGCATCCTTCATCTCCACTTTCTGAATCTCCATGGTATCTTCCAGTGTAAACTTCACATCCTCTGCAATCTCATAACCCTCCGGTGCGGTGATCTCACGCAAAGTCAGCTCTTCCCCTACCGGAAGTTTCTCTACCAGATGAGGTTTCCCGTCCGTTACCCACTCTTCCAGAATCTCACCATCTTTATTTAAGATCTGCAGCTTGGCTCCTTCCAGTTCCTCGCCTGTGGTAATATCTGTTTTGGAGATTTCCACTTTGGAATAGGCATCCTTCATCTCCACCTTGGTCACACTGCCATCTTCCTTTACTTCAAACTCGATATCTTCCGCAGATACATAGCCCTCTGCATACGGAGCCAGTTCTTCATGAAGGGTATAAGTTCCCTCTGGCAATCCATAGACTATGTGCGGTTCTTTCGTACTGATCCACTCTTCTACAATGTTGCCCTCTTTATCGATGATCTGCAGCTTGGCTCCTTCCAGTTCTTCCCCGGTTGTAGCATCGGTTTTCGTAAACTGGCTCTCAGTCGGCTGGTTTTCCACCTCTTTGGTCAGCTGGATTTCTGCAAGGTTCTGGTCTGTATAAGAGGCATCGATTTCCCAGATTTCCTCATTTGGAAGATACCCCGGTTTTCTCACTTCCTCTTTCACATAATATTTCCCATGGTAGAGGTCGCTGTCAAAAGTAAGCTGTCCGTTCTCATCCGTTGCTTTCTTTTCCAACAGCGTATCCTTTTCTACAAGAACCTCACCCTGCTGGGACAGGATATCTTCTCTTGCATACAATCCAAAGATAACGCCTTCCAGCTTCTCTTCTGTGACTGCATCCTTCTTTTCTACAGAAATGGAAATCTTCTGTCTTTCATTTTTATAGGCAACCCCTTCGTAAACCACTGCCTGGGTATCATCCTTTGCGGTCAGGGTAAATTCTTTCTGTTCTGGGTTTAATACAAAGTGATCCCCTGCCACGGTTTCTTTCAGATAATAAGAACCCAATGGAAGATTGTTCACCACTGCTTTTCCTTCTGTATCTGTCACAAGGGTTGCTACCAAATCATCTTTTTCATAGCGGATAACCGGATTGCCCTGCTCATCCTTTGCTCCGTCTGGGGAATAAATCGTATCCTTTGCGTACAATTCAAAAGTTGCCCCTTCCACTGCAGACTCTTCATATACAAAGTCATGGAACACCCCTGTATCGGTATCCTCTCCGATCACTGCATCTTTGATTTTTCCTGCCAGTCTCTTGGCTTTTGCAAGCAGGGAATCTCCCTTCACCTCTACTGACTGTTCCCCGGTTTTCGTTAGTGTCAGGCTTCCCACCTGTTCATCGTTTGGCTGCTCGACTTCCACGATGACTGCTCCGGTATCAGGATCGATTTGATGAGCAGTATCCGAGGAAACGGTGATCACAATTCCTTCTTTGGAATTCTCTTTGTAAATTCCTTTTCCAGTCACTTCCAATGGAGAAATCACAGTTTCCCCTTCATACAAGGACATTTCATACCCCTGTCTTACAAATCCTTCCGGTGCTTTCACTTCTTCAATCCGATAGGTAGAACATTTCAGTTCTTCCGGTGTTACCAGATAGCCTTCCTCATTCGTCTTGAAAACACTGATGGTCTCTTTCTTCGGATAGAATACGGTCTGCTCTACATATTCCTCTTTTTCCATATCAAAGATTTTATAGGAAGCGCCTGCTTTTAAAACCGGATTGCCTGTCTGTGCATCCTTTTTCACAATCTTTAATAAAAATTCAAATGGACGGTCATCGAACACACGCCACACCATCGGCTCTCTGCTGTCCTCATCTACCTTTACTAAAAACGGATCAATGGCTTTCAAATTCTCCGGCACCGTGCTTTCCTCTACCACATAAAGACCATACGGAAGTTCCGGGCTAAGGGCATATCCCTTTTTATCCGTAATGAGTTCCGGCACCGGCACAGCCTTGCCATCCACATAGGTCACTGCCACCTCTTCTTTACTGAAATCATACCCACGGAAATCTTCCGCTGTAAACTGATCCCCATTGGACGGCTGTAATTCCCCACTCTTTACTTTAGACAGGTTGCTGACTAAATACACCTTAAATCCTGCCCCTTCCACAAGGTCTGTCTCTGTCTGGTCTCCATCTTCACTGATCTTGATGAGCTGGAACGCCTGCTTTTTCACCTGCTCTTGTACAGTCAGGTCTCTGGTTACTTCTGCCACTTCCTGACCTTCGTAGGTAAGGTTCACGTCATATTCTGTTGGATACACCGTATAGCCTTCTGGCGGAGTGATCTCTTTCACATACATTTTTCCCAGATACAGTTCAGAAAAATCTAAGGTGCCATCTTCCTTGATCACCCCCTGCGCGATGAGGCTGTCTTTTTTGAACAAAACGCCCGTCTTTCCATCCGGGTGGACAATATCCTCTCTGGCATACAGACCATACACGGCTCCTGCAAGGGAACTGTCTCCCTGTGGAAGAAAGACTTGAGTCTCCTTATCAATCTTTTTAATATGGACAGCCCCTTTTACTCTGTCATCCTCTGCTGTGATAAGAACAGTTTTCCCTGCTTCTACATCCACCTTATGAATTACATCGCTCTGCACATACTTGTCCGGGGCTTTGATTTCCTTCACATACACGGTTTTGATAGCGGATTCGAAGTAATCACTGACGGCCTTTCCATCTTCCCCGGTGGCTGGCATTTCCATCAACAGATGCTCACACTTGCTGTCTGTATAAATGCCATAGACTGCACCATCCAATGGGTTCTTGGTATCTGCATCTTTTTTAAGAAGTTCAATCCTTGTCATTTCCATCCAGTCTACGGTAAAACTTACCGGATTGGCTTTCTCCGATTCAAAGACTCCAATGTCCTGATTGCTGTTTCCTGTGGATAACACCAGCGTTCTCCAAGTCTCTCCCACAGAACCGTGCAGTTCTCCGGAGGAATAGGTTCCGGTATGGATCATCGGTGCAGTCAGATAAAACGTATCGCCTCCATAAATCTTCAACGTACCATTCTCTGCAGAAGTTCCCTTCGTTTTGTTATAAATGGTGATGTCTTTTGGCACATTGACAGAAATATAATTTCGATGATCCCCGGACAATGTGATATCCGGTGTTTTTTGCACATTTCCGTCACGGACTGCTTTTACGGATGTTTTAGAAAGAGAAATCTCCCCTTTCGGCGGTTCTTCCATAGCAAACAGATGATCAATATAGGCAATCACCCCTGCTTTTACCAAATCTTCATACTTACATCCCGTAAATCCTGCCTCACCTGCGTAAGCATAGCTGGCTGCGATATGCGTATATACATACTTCTCTTCTTTTGTCTTACCGGACAGATAACTTTCGGTAATATCCCCGGCGCCACCATAACCATAATAGAGCACCTTCTGCAAGTTCTTATTGCTATCAAGCACCTGTGCTACATAATCTCCACTCGGCGGTGAAAATCGATGGGATTCCAGACAATAGGCAATCTTTCCATTCACCGTAAACCAGCAGGTCAGATAATTTCCAATATAACTTGGATAGTAGATGGTCTCTCCTTTTTCCAGATGTACGGTTTCCCTTGCAGTAAAGGTATTGTCTGCGCCGGAAAGCATCATCACTTCCCCTTCCTCAATTTTTTCTTCCAATTCTCTCGCTTCTGCCTGTGCATCTGCATCCCCTCCGGATACGGTCACTTCCACATCCGAAATCTCCTGCACAGGCGTCTCCGAATCTTCTTCGGATTTCGTATCCTCTTTCTGTTTCTGCCCACCGTTTTCTTCTGCATGGGCCTGTCCTTCCGTATCCGTCAGGGTAATCTTACGAGTAACTGAATAGCTGTCACGTGCATCCTTCGGCACAACCCAGTAAGTTGCAACATAAGTACCTGCCTGGTCTGGATGGTAGGCGCTTCCATCCTCTGCTTCGATACGTTCCAAAGTCACATCCTCTTTTTCTGGATCATACTGAATCCCTTCCATGCAGGTCTCTGCCATAAATTCCTTGTCGGAAACATCTTTGGTGATATCCTCTGCAGTCACTGTCTGCTCAGAAATTTCCGACACCGGATGCTCCGATTCTGTCTTACTTTCTTTTTCTGTCACAGCATTCTGTGAAATTTCACTTTCTGCCGCATGGACATCCGCCAAATTTCCAAGCGGACTAAGACCCATGAGCAATGCGAGCCCGAAGGCTGCAAGTCTTGTTTTGATATTTCTGCTCTTCATTGCATTCTCCTTTTTTCGTTAAAAATACCGCAGAGGCTTTCCCCTGCGGCTTTGTTATCTGCTTACTTCTGTTTTCTTTTGACTGGTTTTTTGTCTGCCCACTTCCTGTCTTGTACGTTTTAACGCATCGGTCACAGAGCGGCTGGAAATCCCATTTTGATGGCAGCCTTCCACAATCCCCATAAAATAAAGATCAGAAGGAATCGCTGGTTGATCCTTATACGGAGCATTCATGGTATATGCCATGACTTCCCTTTTCATGCCATCCTTACCCTGAACAAGAACAGGCTCCTTCCCATAAAGATGGGGATAACCTTCATAAAAGTCCAGGCTCTTTTCACACTCCGGTGTAATCTTCCAAAGTACACCTTCCACCCGGCTTCCCTCTTCCGGCAGAATGGTGGCAACACCGCTTCCCTTACCCCTGCCACAAAAGGTCAGGCGATACCCTTCCAAATAGACAGGCTCTACTACAGAAGCTGCCGGACAGCGGTATGCCATCTGGTCTAAGTTCATGTTACTGCCATAAGCAAAATAATACGTTTCTTTCATCTCTACCTCCTATCGAGCATCCTCTGCCCGATGATTTCTGTTCAAACATTCATACTGGCTCCGGTCATATCTCCACGCCCGATTCCCTTCCAGATTGGCAAGCAGATGTTCCCGGACATTTTTATATTCCGGTCCAATGAGCCCCAGCCGCAATAAAAAGGTACGGAAGGTAAATGCCGGATTTTCTGTAATCTCTGTTTTCCGCATCTGGGTGCATTTCTGATTGATGGCCTGGGCGGAAATGGCAAGCGCCAGGGTGATATTTGCCCGCACCTTTCCTGCATGGAGGGTGCTTTCAAAACACCGCCATTCCAGCGTTCCCTTCGAAAACACTGCATGCAGGTTTAAGGCATAATACCGGGTACTGTCATAATGATCATGACTTCCATCCCTGCCTCCGTACCATATCTGTTTCAGCTTTTCCATGGAAATGGTGCTGTTTGGCATCCTGCGGATTTTTTCCAACACAATAGGGCGTACTTTCTGACAATAGTTGCTTTCTCTGGAAGTCTGCACTTTCAATGCCTTAAACAGAATATCCTCTTTCGAATACATAATCGTCATAGCATTTTTCAGGCTCCTTGCCGTATGATTTGAGGCATCCACGTGAACGTGCTGCCCACAGGATTCATTCACTCTTGCCCGGTGATGTCTGAGACACCTGACTACTTCCTGTAGTTTTCCCATCTCAGAATACTCAAGTTTCGGGCTTACCATCTCCGTACTATATTCACTTCCGGCATGAACCATCCGGCCACGCTCCCTGCGTTCCGTATAAATACTGCCATCGTACATAAACTTCCATTTTTTCCCTTCCCGGTCCATCACAGACCATGTTTTATAGTATCCGCCTTCATAAACTGCACGTGTCCCAAACAATTCTGCCACTGCTTCTGCAGCCCTCTGTCTTGTAATACCTGTCATCTCAATCTCTGTACCAAAGTACTGATCCTGAATCCCGATTGCCATCCTGTATTACCTCTTTTCCAAACGTATTTCTTCATCTGCCTTACGAAGAAGTTTACCAATGGCCTCGATTACGTTGACCGTTACTCCATTCCCAGCCTGCTTATAAAGCTGGCTATCCGAAGTGTCCTGTTCCATGAGATCAATCTGCCAATCATAAAACCCCTGCAGTCTCAAACATTCCCTTGGCACCAGTTTCCGGATTCTGCCCCGATAAGCAACTCCATGGCGGTCTGTGGCAGTAATGGTGAACATCGGCTCTTCCGGTTCCTTCATCCTCCGGCCATTCTGCCGGGTTTCTTCTCTTCCCGGAGTCAGCACTGCTCTGGCACCTTCCTCTTTTAATACACCGGAGCATTCCCCTTTGTGATTATGGATGCCGGACTGTCTGGTATTCAGACATCTGCAATGCTCTGTCACCAGAGGTGGCGGAGACAGATCCACAAAATGAAGTGTCCCCTGCTGGATTCCGGTGGTCAGGGTATGGGCAATCTGATGCCCCACACGCCCTCTCCGGGTGTTCAGTCCTGCATATCCTAAGTCAATGCTGTCTCCTGGATACGCCATCTTATAACCCTGCTTAGTATTCTCTTTGATAGGAACACCAACCTCATATAATCCGGTTTTTCCACCTACGCCTCCCGCTCCGGAAGTCAGGGTACAGCTTAACCCTTCGGCTTTGTAGATTCGTTCCCCCTGTCTGCCTGTCTGGACTTGAACAAGAGGCGTTCCATTTGCTGTTGGGAAAGGTAATATTTTTCCGGCACATCTTCGATCAAGATATCCGACAAGATACACCCGCTTTCTGGATTGGGGGACTCCAAAATCCTTGCTGTTAAGCACTTTCCATTCCACACCATACCCCAGCTCAGATAGCGTACTGAGGATGGTGTGAAACGTCCTGCCTTTGTCATGCGAAAGCAGTCCGGGAACATTTTCAAGGATGAAATACGCAGGTCGCTTGTCTGCAACCAGTCTGGCAATCTCGAAGAACAGAGTTCCTCTGGCATCTGCAAATCCTCCTCGCTTTCCGGCGATAGAGAATGCCTGGCAAGGAAATCCTGCACACAAAAGATCAAAGTCTGGCATTCGCTCTGTTTCGATTGTTCTTGCGTCATTACAAAACCACTCCCCTTCTGTGTCGAACAGCAATCGGTAGTTCTTATCCGCATAAGCATCCACCTCACAGTGCCCTACGCATGTAAAACCGCCTGCGCGTCTTAACCCTTCCCGGAATCCCCCGATCCCGCTGAATAAATCAAAAAATCGAATGGTTGCGGCTATCAACCTCCTTTGCTGAGAAAAGCAGGCGGCATGGTTTCTTTCCCACACCACCTGCTGGTTTTTAAGTTCTATGTATTTGGCATTATGCAATCTCTTCGGTTTCTTCCTCGGATTCTGACAGTTCTTCTTCCTCATCTGCATCTTCGGGAAGTTCTGAATTTGGTTCTTCCTCTTCCAGTTGCGCGGATTCCTCGAAGTTCTCATCGTCTGGTTCTTCCTCCGCAGCTTCCATCCCTTCGATTCCCTCTTGGGTAATCTCTTCTTCACTGGTCTCTTCTGCAGGTCCTTCTGCTTCTTCCAGTCTGTCTGCTTCTGGGGTTTCTTCCGGCTGTTTCAGTTCTTTCCATTTGGCTTCTACCTCTTCCACCGCTTTTTCAATAATGCGGATGAGAAAATCTTTCTGTTTGATGCCTTCCTTTGCGACTGCCCATTTGACTCTCTGGAATAAATCCTCTGTGACCTGTACTGCTAATGTTCTTTTTTCCATGCTCTCTTCTCCTTTGCCTTCCAGTCTGTTAAAATGTTCTTCAATCACCTGCTGGATGAATATCTGTGTACTCGTGTCCTTCTCTTCGATCTCGGCTCGTACTTTCTCATGTAATTCCACCGGGATCTTTCCGCATATGTTCTTCATTTCTGCCATCTGCGTTTCTCCTTTCGTTTTGTTATACACAACATACTCCAAAATTTGAAAGAAAGCTATTCACAATACCCACTAAAGAATCCATGTCAAATGCATGCAAAACCCAAGCAGATCCAACAATGCCATACTTTCTTTGTCCATAGGCCTCACCCCCTTTACTCCTGCTCCATCTGAAATAAAAAATCCAGCATCTGACCGGGAATTTCTTCCTTTTCCCGTGCTGGTATTCGTTCCATATCGCCACTTTTTAGTTCTTCCCGAACAGTCTCCTGAATCAGTTTCCGCAAGGTTTCCCGCTCTTCTTTTTCTAAAATCACATCCACCAGATACTGGTTCCTCTGTCCTGCCGGAACATCCATCAGAATTCGCCACGCTTTTTCATGCTCCGGATTTTTAAGGTTTGGGCGGAAGGAAAAAACCGGGCGGCTCACAGCGTCCTCATCTGCCCCACAATCCGTTCATATCCGGCTGCGTTGGCATGGACGTCTGTTAGGTAAATCGGTCGGCACAAGCGGTCCTGTTCGCTGACACGCTGCTGAAAAATAGCAGCACCGCCTCCCATGAAAACGGAAGGAACTGCCCGCAGATCAAAGCCTGCCTCGGTAATCGCAGACAGTATTTTTTCAACATAAATCCTGCCCTGTTTCTCAATCAAAGACACCACTTCCGCAGGCATGCTGCAGGGCTTTCCCTGTAAGATGCGCTCAACCTGTGTCTCTGTTACCGACAACCCGGTGTTCCTGCGCACCTGTTCCAGAATCTCATCCATGCAGCGAATGACACCCAGTTCCAGGCTTCTACAGGTAGATGCATTGGGAACAGCGTTATCAAGACGCATCAAGTCCACCGTCCATCCTCCGATATCCACAAGAAGCACAGAAGGCTCATCTTTTAAGTATTCCGGATACAGTGCCAGGGCAGAATATCCCTGGGGAAACAGTTTCACATCCTCAATCTGGATTTCATAATGTTCCCCTTCGTAGAAAAAGCGGACGGGCTGTTCTTTCCGAAACAGATATTCCTTGAATTTCTGTTTTTCCCTTCCAAACCCAGCAAGAGGAAGCCCGGCTGCAAGAACAACCTTGGCAGTTCTCTCTCCTTTTCGTTTTCGGATCTCCTGTGCCAGTGCAGCCAGCGTCAAAAGATAATAATTGTCATTGGCAGTCTTGTCCTTTACTAAGGCCTGCCGCCCAGTCCCACACACATAATAAGCGCCTCCGTATTGGAGAACATTCTGCATGGTATAAGGTTCATAGGTGTACCGCATCAGTCCTGTCGGGAAACACACCTGCTTTGTTTTAATAGCATAATATCCGTGGTCGATTCCAATAATCATCGCCTACCACTCCCTTCTTTGTCATTCTGTAAAACACTTCCGGAGAAAGAGTCCTTGCGTCCGGCGGAGCGCTCCGACAGCTGTTCTTTTCTTTCCAGCCTGTTAAACTTCCTACTCCCGGTCCCGGAAAAATGCCTGGGCTAGAAGATAATGTAGTGTTCCCTCTAAAACAAGCGCCTGCCTTTGAAAGCGCAGGACTCCCTGGTTCTGCAGGTTAATCAGTTCTTGGTATGCTTCCTTGGTCAAAAAATAACGATGATACTCTCCCTTTTCTCCAAACTGCTCCTTTTGCTCCAGCAGCAAAAACTCCACCATATACCGGGTGTCTGATGCAAACCGTTTCTCACACAGCATATCATCACCCTGAACTGCCTTCACACCCTCCGATTCCCTGGCTACTGCCAGTAATTCATGAATACTGATGCTCACGTTTCCTATCACCTCCCTTCGAAGCCTTTCCTGATTTTCTGCGAAAAAAAGACAGGCACCTACACGATGTCTGTCTCCGTGGGATCTACCATCCCTTTTTCCTGATACTGTTGTTTGATGATCTGTTCCAGCTGTTTCCGCATTTCCTGATCCGCTACCTGAGTACAAAACTCCTGAAGCCATTTATCATGTAAATGCTCATCTGCTTCTGTCGGATCCCAGGACACAATGCTGCAGGTTTCATCATACAGCAATTCCAACTGCCGAAACTGTTCACTGAACTGTCCTGCATATTCATTCCAGATTTCTAAGTTATACAGCTTCAATCCTAGAAAATCAGAAACATACGTCAGCCTGTCCAAATCTGAAAACGTCATTTTTTCCTTTCCCAGCAAGATTGCCCTGTCACGCTTTCCGCATAAAAACAGGAAAGCAAACCGCTCCATATCTCTTTGGTGCATACCCATCACCCTTCTTGTAAATAATTCCTTATTACGAAACATTATAAAAAGTGAAACCAGTAAAATCAATATAAAGTTTCTTTATTGCGAAATATTCAAGAAATGAAAGGACCTTATCATGCAGAAAATCAGACCAGATATGGATATCGGTAAAAATATCCAGACAATTCGTTATGCGAATAAACTTACCCAGGATCAGGTCATTGCAAAATTAAACCTGATGGGGATTTCTATGTCCAAAAGCACTTATGCCAAGCTGGAAACCAACCGTATGAACATCAAGGTATCGGAACTTGTTGCCCTTGCTAAAATCTTCCACACCGATATCAACGCATTCTTTTCCGGGCTTCTCTAAACCGGAAAAGCAGCCACTTCTTAAATTTCTCTTATTATATCGCTCTTTCTTATTCTCTCCGTTTTTCTCCAACCAATCCAATCGTTCTATTTTGGTATATTTTTTGTCTCACTTTTACAACCGATTGTATTCCTAATCCCGTGTAAAATCAATAGAAAAAGTGCAAAAAGTGAGACAAACCTGTCAACACTATTTGCAGGAGGGATTAGAGATATGCCAAAACCGAAAACATCCACCGGGGAGAAAAATCTGATCAGCCAAAGGCTCATTGAACTCCGCCGCCAACATAATATGTCACAGCGCCTCTTAGCCTACCAGCTTCAGCTGAATGGGTATGATATGGATAAAAATGTGATTACTAGAATTGAGACCAATAAGCGTTATGTCACAGATGTAGAATTAAAAGCGCTTACTGAAATTTTTAATGTTTCCTATGAGTATCTCATCGAGGGAACAGAAGAAAAGTCATAGCTTCCATTGTATGAGGCTGTGGCTTTTCTTTAATTTGCTTTTTAACTTTTGAAATTATTCCATGGTTCTTTCACTTTCTTAACGTTCTAAAGTAATCCTTGAGGTTTCTCCCTTCCTGTCTAATTCGGTTGCCTTTATTCAGACCAATGCTTCTTCATCTCATACGCCAAATCCAATACTTCTTTGATTCGTTCCCGCTCTGTTTCTCCATGCGTATATTCTCTAGTAGATATGGGGATTACTCCCCATATCCCTACTCAAAACCGTACGTGCGCTATTAACGCATACGGCTTTTCACTCTATATTTTCATACTCTATCTGTAAAACAAACTCACTCTGATACTTGGTTCAAGTAACGGAAATGTCCTAAGCAAACCATTAAAGAAAGCTTCTTTTGTATAGCTTCTTTTCTGACTTCTCCGGTTGAGCCACTTAAACAATAACCATTTTGTCTGCACTAGAAAGTTCTTCACTTCCTTTATATTGTCGGTCACTCCATAATACTGGTAGTGTCCCCGCAGTTTCGCATTGACTGTTTTGAATATCTGCTCTAATGGCATTGTTCTGTGAATCTTTATCCATTCCTTCATTGCCTTGATTTTGCTTCGGTACTTCTTCTTACTGGTCTTTACCCTACAACGAAAAAACTGCTTCTTTCCGTCCATTCCGCAATAAAACGTGAAACCAAGGAAGTCAAAGGTATCTGGTTTTCTTTCTCCTCTTGCTTTTCGGTTTTGCCTGGCAAACCTCCCAAATTCCAAAATCTTCGTCTTTTCCTCCGCCAGTTCCAACCCATATTTTCTAAAGCGCTCTTCCAGTCTCTGCCGGAATATCTGCGCTTCGTATGGATTCTGAAAACAGCAGACAAAATCATCACAGTAGCGAATCAGATAACATTCACCCTTACACTGTCTCTTTACGATTACATCAAACCAGTTGTCCAGTACATAATGCAGATATATATTTGCAAGTATTGGGCTGGCTCCATTTCCTTGTGGGGTTCCACGTTCACTGTCAAGAAATTTGCCATCTTCCATGATTCCCGCTTTCAGAAACTTCTCAATTATCTCAAGAAATCTTCTGTCTGCTATGTCATGTGACAGCATCTTCATCAGCCATTCATGGTCTACATTATCAAAGAATCCTCTGATATCTGCTTCCACCACATAGTTCGTCTTCCGATACTGTACCATCTCTATGATTTCCCTCACCGCCTGATGACAGTTCCTGTTTGGACGGAAACCAAAGCTCTCATTATAAAACTTCGGTTCATAAATCTGCTCCAGTATCTGTGCAATCGCATTTTCCACCAGTTTATCTTCATAACACGAGATTCCCAGTGGTCTCATTTTGCCTTTTGTTTCTTTCGGGATATAGACCCGCCTTGTTGGATTTGGGCGATAACTTCCACTCTTCATCCGTCTTACAAGGTTCGCAAGATTTTCCTCCAGATTTCGTTCATAATCCTCTTTTGTCACCTTATCAATTCCATACGCCTTTCTTTTATCCATCGTTTTATGGATTGCCCTTAGTGTATTTTCATTGATATATGACGCAAGATTTTGAACCTTTCTGTCTGTTCTGTTTGCTTTTGCGATATTGTACTGTATTCCAAGCAACTCGTTTACCATGTCCATCAGCTCTCTTTCGTCTGCATAGTTTCTTATTACTTGAAGCTATAAAGTGCACAGCCCTTTTCTCCATCTGTTTTCACAGGCTTCTTCGATACTATGGCTGTGTCGGACTTCCTGCCATTCATTTGGATTCCTGACGCATTTCTTTGTTTTGGTTTCCATACCTCTTACGAGGAAATGACAGGACCTCAGCTGTTCCGATAACATACTTATCATCAACCTCGCCAAGCTCTCAGACTGGGGGATGCCGCCATAACCTCACCGTAGCGGTTACAGCAGTGTTGTCTACTGTGTAATACAACACATCGACCATTTCCAACCTCATACTAATTTCCCAGCTCAATCGCTTCACTTTCGTTTCGGCTCTGTTGCTCCCTGTCCTACGCTTAAACCTGGTGTTACCACTTCAGTTCCAAGGACTCGGTACAGGCGGTTGGTTAGACCTTACCTGATAGGCTTTTCCTACTGTATTGTTATCAGCTTACCAAAGTTTGCAGAATTTCTTCCGCTCGCTAGGGGAAATCAGCTATGCTGATTTCACAGCTCGCACGCATTTCGCTAGCATATCTGCAAAGCCCCTGGAGTGTAATTTCCTCAAAAAGTTCCGGATAACCTGCTACAGGTTCTTCCAGTCCCCAATACTCTCCTATTTCGTTTGCAATCTTTTCCAACTTTAATCGTTCATCCTCATCATGGATTTTCCGTTGTCCTGCATAAATCAATAATCCATACTGTGTTGCCTGCATAAGCTTCTGTTCTGTTGTAAGTTCTTTACTCATTTTACATTTCTCCTTTCCTTTTCGACTACAACACTACCCTATCCTCCAACAGAAAGCTATTCACACATACCAACAAAATATTACTTGTAAACCTGTCTATTATTGACAATAAAAAAACTGCTACAAGGATGTCTTTCCTCATACCAGATATCAATACTTTCTTCCTACTCCATACACATTTTTTCTCATTACTTGTGTACCATGTACCTATATTGTCATGCAATCCTACTGTATATACGCTATGTACAGTAAGCACATGGGGTTCAGTTTACATCAGCAAGGATAATCGCAGGCTTCGTAATTAAAGCTCGTGCAATCGCTAC
>ENA-OPCJ01000209-OPCJ01000209.1-human-gut-metagenome-genome-assembly--contig:-NODE-209-length-16092-cov-3.402631_pt1 | contig 16092 bp, 20 predicted proteins | sample MGYA00241565_ERZ501481 | MGnify/ENA primary metagenome ERZ501481 (study PRJEB25962, sample SAMEA2042662) | human gut metagenome | biome: human gut; feature: human-associated habitat; material: faeces...
AGACACCCCATATTGAGAATGGTTCCCATTAAGGCGGTGATGGTCTGAGACACGCCGTGCAAGTTTGACGTGTTGCGTGTCGTGTGCTAACGAAAAATTGAACGGGGAAAACGTGCCGTGTCGGCGTGTCGTGTTTTGTATGTGTTATATTGGAGGTATCAACAAAAAACAACATAAAAAAGGAGCGATTAAAATGTTTGAAGTTAAGGCCTATGTAACTGAGATTGTACCGAATCATGTATATTCGGTTGATATTGACGGTTTTGAGAAAATTGTTACTACTTGTAAGGAGATTGATAATGGCGTGGTCACGTTTAAATCAGCTCTTACTAGGGTTCTTGATTATGCTTATGGTGATTGTGATTTTGATTTTGTGTGTTGCGGTGTTAAAAATGGTGTTGGTTGTTATGTTGTCTCAATTTATGATTATGTATGGTGACTGACATAATTGTTTAAATGAAAAACCCCGCATATAATGCGGGGTTTTTATGTTTTCATATCATTTTATGCTGTCCATGTGGCGTGCACGCTCGTGTTTCCTGTTTGTCCGGCGGAGTTCATCATGGATACTTTGATGCCTAGGAATTGGAATAGGTGTGGTGTGGTTGTGTTTCCAGCGCTTACGCCCCATACCCAAACGTTGTGCCACGTGCTCGCCCAGCCGGGCATGTCAGCACCTTGGCCGGCACCTATGTTCTCTACATTGCCCATGAGGTCGTATGTGACTATGCCGTTTTGAAGTGTTATGAAGCCTGTTGCACTGCCGAAGTTGGTTTTGTATGCCTCTTGACGTGGTGTGTAATTGCGATATGCACCGTTATAGATATATTTTGCAATTGTCTGTGCGCCTAGCTGATTTGGGTGTATGCTATCCGAGCCGACAGAATCCGTTTCACCTTTTAGCCATATGTAGGCGAATTTGAGTGTTTCAGCGTTCGGTGTGTGATTTGTTATCAGTTCCGCGCCGCGTGTGAGTCCGGCTAGTTTTTCTCGGGATTCAGCGGGTACATATCCATCATCGTAGAGCATTGGCGCGATTAGTATTTGTGCGTTTGGGAATATTGTTATCATTCGGTTTACGCATTCCTGTATTTTTGTCTTAGCGTTATTGTAGTTCAGTATGTCGTTTCGCCCACCGGCTAATACGGCTAGTTTGACTTTGCTTTTGTCTAGTGTGCTGTCTGTGTTTGCGTTGTTTATTTGATTTATGAATGTTCGCGTATCCACATTGAAACCGGCACCGCTGACTGCGTAGTTTTTGAGTGTCAGTGTTGGGATGTATTGGTGTAACCAATACGGCCATGTGTTTTGTGCTGTGGTTGAGTCTGCGTAAGAGTCGCCGAACGTTACCATATATCCGCTATTATATTGGTAGTTGCTTATGGTGGTGTTGATTACGCTAATGTTTTGAGTGTTTTTGCTAATGTTTTGAGTGTTTTTGCTAATGTCTTGAGTGTTTTTGCTAATGTCTTGAGTGTTTTTGTTTATTTTATTTTTGAGGTTGGTTGCGTCTGTAACGTTGTTTACGCCTAGCGCGTTTAGATTTGATTTGTTGTTTTGTGCTGTTTCCGCTGTGTTGTCTATTTTGTTTTTGAGCGTGGTTGCGGTTGCGGTGTCGGTTACGCCTAACGCTGTCAGATTTTTGTTGTTGTTTTGTGCGGTTTCTAACGCTTGCGTGGCTTTACCGCCCGCAGTGTTTGCGTTAGTATTGATTTTGTATAGATTATCGTCGATAATATCCATTGACGTATTGTATTGGTCATTGAGGTTTGCCGCGTCGCCGGTTTGATATTTTTCGAGGTTGAAGTTAGTTGTGTAGTCGGTCATGTTAGTTGGCCTTTCTGAGGTTTGTGGGATGATTTATTTCTTCTTGTACTTTGAGTTGATGGATTACGCGGTCTAGTGTGCGCATTGCCGCGTTGTAGCCGTCGCGTAAATCGGCTAAGTCGCCGGTTTCGTAGAGTGGCAGATGATAAAATGGTGTTTCTGTAGCCATGTTTGTACGCCTTTACTTGGTTGGTGGAATTGGATAGCCCTCTGCGGTTTTTTTGAGGGTGCTGAGGTCTGTGACGGTGAATATTTCCGTGCCGGTACGGTTTAAGATGTGGTTGAGAGTTGTGCCAAGTGTTTGCGCGTTAGTTCCTGTCAGCCCTAGCGCCTTTATGAATGCGGCTAGTCCGTCCGGCAACACGTTGTTGTTCAACGCTAAGTCTGCTTTATCGCTGACGCTTTTTATTGCGGCGTCAATTTTATCCATTGACCCGTTGTATTGGTCAAGTAGATTTGCGGAGTTTCCCGCTTCGTATTTTTCCAGTGCGTAATTCGTGGTGTTAACCATGATTTATCCTTTCATGCTAACGGTGGATATTGTTCACCGGTTGTCGGATCAGTGACACGTGGCGTGGTATCACCGAATATGGTCAGGTTGCCGATTGCGGGCGTTTCGTCGGTGCGGTGCTCGGCTAGTTTGCCGGTGTTAATATCGGCTATTTGCGTGACACGCGCGCCATATACCGCTAGTTCGCGGTACAAATCACGAAGCGCGGTTTTACTGTCAGTGTATTCGCCTTTTGTGACATTCCATACTAGCTGTGTGTTTCCTATGTGTTCGATTTGTTCTTGCAGTTGTGCTATGGCTACTGCGTAATCGTTTATGTTCGCTTCAATGTTTTTTATTCTTGTATCGTAGTCGTTCAATGTTTTGTTTATGTCGGTTACGATTTCGTCAAGATATGCCGTTATGTGGTCGATTTCACACGCAATGTGTTTTATTATTTCTTCTTGGCTTTTGGCGTTCCAGTAAAACGCGGGTATGGCGGGCGTGTACGGCCATACCGAGAAAAATGGTAGGTATGGAAACATTATTTTTCCTTCCTTGCGAGGTTGATTCGTTGCGCCAAAACGTCGGCGTATTGTTTTATCAACAATTTATAGTGTTTATTTGTCAGCGTTTTCTTTTTGTTCATTTGTTTCAATAGATAATCACCTAGTTTGTTGATGTTTTCGGTAAGTTTGGAATATTCGTTTTTCGATGCGGCTAATGTATTGGTGTCCATGAAATCACCTCGCTAGTAATTGTTTATGTTGATAGTCCATAACGGGCTGAAACATGATTCTAGATGGTCGAGTAACAACACGTCAATATCGACATATTCACCGTTTCGGATATGTTCGATTTTGTCCATGAAATTCCCATTGGTGACTGTCTCGTATTGATTATCTGTTGCGTTGCTTGCGTAGTCCTGATTTTCGGCTAGTTGAGTTGCCGGGAAATCGCTGAAAACGGTTCGCATTTTGTGCCATGTGTCGTTATCACTGAGTATTATGTCAGGGTTTTTATCTGTAAGCGCGTATAGTGGGCGTAATGTCGGCATGATTTCTTGTATGAGCCGTAGGAAGTGCCGTTGCCATCTTGACGGCGGCATAACGCCTAATTCCCGGTCGTAGAAACGGTTTTCGATTTTCTTGCAACAGCGCGTGTATTGCGTGTCATCATAGGCAACGTCCCGCCATGACCATGTGGCATTATCCCAGTCAACGCCGCCGGGCACGTCGAGTAGTTCTCCGAACGTGTACGTCATCACGCCATGAAATTCGTCGCGTGATTCGCACGGCTGATAGCTGTCTATGTCATTCTGCATTATCATCACCTGTCAATCTTTCAAGGTTGTTCAAATAATCATAATTGCGTGAGATGTTGTCTTCGTTCCACACGACTTGTATCGGTTCCTTGAGGTATTTTTGAAATCTTGTGTTGAGTATATCGCAGGCGGCGCGGCGTTCCTCCAGTTCGCTGAGCGCGCGTAGGTCGGTCGGTTCGCCGTAGTCCTGAATTTCGTCGGCGGTTTGCCGTTCCATTTTCAAGGGGAGGTTTTTGATGCCTAGCGCTTGATAGAATGAGTTCCACGTGTTTTGTATGTCGTTTTGTAATTCCATTCCGATATATTCGACGTTGGTTTTCAGCACGTTGGCTTTCATGGAATCGGTGAAACCGGGTGTCGCCATGATTGCCATTTCACCGCCGCTGATTTGCTTGATAACGTTGATGCCCGCCGTCTGCTGTCCGGCTGGAACCTCCAAAATAAACGGTGTTTTCTGGTTGAAGCGATTTTGTCGTCGCGTCATGTATAAATCTTCAATCTCATGCGCGAAAAACTCGATGGTCGGAATGAGCGGCGTGCGCGCGTGATTGGCGTAGATGAAAACACCATTTGAATTGTTCACCGGGAAACGCCAACCGTTGACACCGTAGCTATCCCATTTCTTCGGTTTGTAATACACGTTGAAATTCGATGTTGTCACCGCTTGCGTGCTGAAAAACACGCCGGGCTTACTATGCGGAAACGCGATTGTCGCGTAACCGAAATATAATAGATTGTATTCCAGAAACCACGCGTTGCAGGTCTTGGGCAGGTTCAACCATTTGAACCGTGATAACGCGATGTTCAACATTTGAGAGTATGCCATCGAATACGCTTGCGAGTTGAGCGTCTCGGACTGTTGCCATACCGGTGCGCCGCGTTCTCCCAGTTCCGCGCGGGTCAACGGTCTTTTATGTGTACGTTTGCGTCCCATATTTTCCACCTTATAGATTGTCGTGTACGAAGTCGCCGCCGACTTCCTCGGGCCTGTTCCATATTGTAACACCGGTATTGAAAATATCTCTTATTGTCTGCAATTGCTCGTTTTGCGCCAATGGGCATATCGTCCATATGTCGGCGGTCTGCCAATACGTGTAATGCTTGCACGTTGTCAGCGTCGGTTTGTTGTAGAGTTTGTTGCTTGCTATCCCGTAGCGTAGCATGTAATCTCCCGCCGCCGCTATCGCGCCGTTGTCCTCCGTGACTATTTTCACGGTCATGGTGTCAAGCCCCGTGGCCTGTCTGAAATTGTCGCCGCCATACGCGCCGACTGGTTGCGCTGGATGGTTGAGCGTGTCGCGCCATGACGCATTTGTGTTGTCGCGCGTGTTCGTCATGATTCGTTTGGCGTTGTCAACCGTCAGATTACGTGACGCGTCCGCGTTAGTGTTGGCCGTGCCCGTGCTTGTGGCGGTCATGTCGGTAGCCGCGCTTGTGCTGTACTCGGTAACGTGGTCGGCTTGCGTGTTCGCACGATTGGTCACGGCGGTGGCCTGTGTTATGGCATGTTGTGTTTGCTCGGTGTTGGTCTGTATTGCGGTTTTCGCTTTATCAGTTGCAACATAATTAGACGTTGCGTTGAGTTCCTGACTGTTAGTGATTGCAATACCGGTGTTGTAACCCTGAATCGCCGCGCCGCCGATTGCCATTGCGCCGGCCACCATCGGTGAAGCCGCGCCACCGGTGCCGATTACCAGCGCGGCCCCCGCCATTGTGCCTATCGCGCTTGCCACGTTTGTTATTGCCTGTGTTTGGGTGCCCTCCACAAAAGCTTTATTCTGTAGTGTATTATCATCACTTACATCACGGTTGATTTTGGCCGTGCTAGTCTTCAAGTCAGCGTTTTGGCGTGTGTTCGAGTATGTGAGATTATCCGACCGCACACTATTGGACTCGTTTTTTGTCGCTATGTCGCGTTGATTCGCGCGTGCGGTGTTCGACACCGCCGCCGCACTGCTACGATACGTGTTTGCCCGGCTGACATTAGCCGAGCGCGCGCCGTTTTCATACGTCAGCATGGCGTTTTGCCGTGCCTGACTTACGGCGACATTGTAAGTGGTGGCGCGTTGCGCGTCAATTGCGCGGCGTTGCAACGCATACGTCGGGATATCGTGGGATATGAGCGTTTTGAGCATGTCCGCGTTCGGCACGTCGGCGGTAATGCTAGCACCGTTGATGGCGTTGATGGTTATGGACGTGCCGCCGTCACCCCCTACGCCGTCAAGCCATGCGAGTTGTCGTAATATCGGGTAGCTTAATGACGTGACGGCTTGCGCCGAGAGATGGCCGCAATCAGCTATTTCCACCCGGGTTTTATTGCCGATATTGTCGGATATTTCCAAGTGCGCGTAGGGCGCAAGGTACAGTCGTGTTATTTTGGCGTACTCAGGTGAATAGCCGAAGTCATTTATTGTCAGATTAATGTCCGCTAGTTTTGCGCGCGCACCGCTGACCGTATGCCATGCCACATCATTAACCGTAGTGACGGTTCCGAAGTGCATCATGCTCGCCGTGGCAACGAAAACAGATACGATTTGTGACATGATATGCGGATAATACGCAAACATCGTATCAAAATAATCACCCGACACTTTGGATGATTCCAGAGCGTACATGTACACGTTGCTTGCGGTGAGGTTATCAATGGAGCTATATGACGTACCCGCGCCGGTTACGTTTGACGTGTTTATGTTCCCGGCACCCCATACAAAACCGTTAACCGTTTCGTCAGAATTGGTGTATGACGGGCTGGTATCCGTAACGGCTGTACCGCGAACATTGCTCATTGATTGCAATTGTTGCGGGGAAAAAGTTGTGGCCAAACATATGTATCTTGCCCCGTTTTGCAAGTTAATCGGCGTGCTTTTTCTAATGTTCGTCGCCGCGTTGCCATAATCAACGTCGGGCAACGTAAAATCACGGCAATTGCCCCGTGGGTTACTCAACAGTTTTTGCGGTGTCGTTTCCGTCAATGGCGCGTGACCTCGTGACAACAGTAGACCGTTGATTGTGGTGCTGTTGATATAGTCCGTCCATACATCACGTGCAAGCGTGCATGTTGTCGTGTTCGGCGCTTCTGCACGTACCGAGGTGACGAAAAAGTGATAGCGTGTCTGCACGTCGGTTTTCTGACACGGCGTATTGACAATATCATGCGAAAAATCAACGACAATGTAATTGTACTGTTGCGCCGTCATATACGGTACGGGCAATTTTATGCCGTCCGTATCGGCGCGCGCGATATACATGTTAGTCATGAGCTGGACGGCGAAACCGTCAAGCGTATCGAACCATGCATCTCTTGCGGTATCATCTTGGAATTTCACGACATCGTGGTAATCGTTGTACCAATTAACACGGCACAACTTTATTACTGTGTTTGGCGTCCAAACATTGTAATCGAAAACATTACGGTACTGTTCATACACGCGCGTATCAGTATCGGGAAACGTCGTAGCATTTTGCAGATGTGGAAAGTCCATATCATATCTTTCTTTATACGAAAATGGGTGGTGTTTCACGTGAAACACCACCCATTTTAACATGAAGACTATTTGACGGTGAAAGTGCACTTGGCCTTATGCTCAGTGGTCTTCTCGTTCGGGTTGACGTAAGTCGCGGTGCCGGTCACGGTGATAACGTCGCCCGCCGTGAGGCCGCCGCGCTGGACATGCAAGCGGGCTTGGTCATCAACGAACGTGTTGACGTCAAGCGCAAACGCCCCGGCCTGCTTGGCGTGCTCGGCGGACACTTCGTAGGTTGCGGAGTTCGGCGCAACCTCAATAGCGGTGCCGGTGGGGTCGACGGTGGCGGTGAGCTTCGGCGTGAGCTGTACCACGTCGCCCGCCGATACCGCGCCCGTTACTGGGGTCAGCGTGAAGTCGGTCACGGTCTGCGTCACGACCGTGATGCTGGTGCCCGCGTCGGTCGTGAACAGCGCGCACGGGGTGAAAGGCGACACGCCGTAGATTCCCCAATGGTTAAGATACAGCGTGTTGCTGACCGTCTGCGGATTGTAGAATTGGGTAGTGCCATACATGGTGTCACGTACCTGATACCAGTCAGTAGAAACAAGCAACGCAACCGCGCCGGGGATGCCGAGACTCGGCACCTGAACGATACGATACGGCACTTCAGCTTTGTCCATCTGGAACACGGCGGACAAAGCGTCAACGTCAAGCGACGCAAGATATTCCGGCTCAATCAACAACACCATTTGCTGCGGGTTCGCATACGCCGGAATATCGGTCACGTTCAACGCATTGTACTGGGTGCTTGGGAACTGCATACGCCCGGCGGTCGAACGCAACACCTTGAGCAACGTCTTGGCGGTCGTTTCATCACTCGGTGCCGCGTCAAGATGCACCTTGTAAAAACCAAGGTTTTGTTCGTAGTGGCGTATCAGCGCAAGCATGATGTTCATTTCATCGTAATTATCGGAATTGCGCGGGGTCTCCATAATCTGCGCTACGAAACGGTTCAGACCGTAATCATCAACGAACGCCTGTCGCAATTCGTCATCTGTCCATGAGATGGGGTACTGGTCACGACGGTTCATCTCATAAAACCAGACGGCCGCCTCGGGGCGGTGCATCTTCAAAAGCGTTTCGGCGTCATCCTTGTACCCGTGCGCCTTAATCCATTTGACGGCGATTTCCTGCACGGTCGAACCCCAGTAGAGGTTTTCTTTTTTGAAAATCGCCAGCGGGTTCTCAAAAGGCGCGTTCTGGGCCATCACGGTGAGTCCGATACGGTTCACCATGTTCCAAACACAGTCATTCAAATATTGGCGGTTCATGGGGTCGAACAGATAACGCATGGTGTTCGCCACGCCGGTTTGCGTCGCGCTCGGTATGCGTTGCTGATAATCGTCGGTGCCCTTGGTACGGACTTTATCCAAAATCGTTGCATTGTCTACAGCCATAATATTTTACTCCTATCCGTTACAGTGTGTAATCGAGGTTTTCCAAGTCTTCAGCCGCCGCCTGTGCGATTGCTTCAGCCGCGTCATCGTCGGGTTCCTTGACGGTTGCGCCGTTTTCGACCATCTGCGCCACGGAATCTGTGAAATTGTCGTAGATGCCGTCGATTCGCTCGTTCATCGTATCAATCTTATCAAGCACACGTGAAAGCATGTCGCGCAAGTCATCGAACTCGCCTTCACGGTGCGCTTCGTCGGAGGTGAGGTCATCACGTTCGGCGGTGTCCCTCTCCTCGGTGGTTTCGTCATCCATTTGTTTTTTCCTTTCATATATGAAAAAAGTCGTATCGGCGTAATACGGGCCGATACGACTTAAGAATAGCATACTTGCGACATGACTCACAGCAACAACCGGCGCGCTTATCCCTTACGGCCATATCATTGGCGGAGTCAACCGTGGAAGTCAATGACAATGTTTTAGCGGTCTCACTGCGGTATCTCTTGTATGCCGTATGTTATTTTACACCAAAATTCCTTAACATTTCACTTACGGCGTGTTGCGTTTCCACCGTATCATAGCGCAGATACCCCAGCGCATAATATGATGTAAGATTCCGTATCAAATCTTTAGCCATGTTCGCGGTAAGATAGTTAAGTTTGTTGTCCGCCCGGGTGATTGCAAAATACGGTACATGCGCGCCGCTATCATATTTTGAGGACACGAAAACATAGCCGCAACGCAAATCAACATACACGCCATATTCGTTTTGTAACCATCGAAAAACATACGTAAGTTTTGCATGTCCGTGTGGTTTTTCGATAAAATCAGTATTATGCCGCGCGAATTTGTTTTTAGAAGTGACGTCATCGTTGTTTTTCAGCATACGCCCCGCCACCGTGTTCTTTGTTTTTTGTTCGGCGTATTCATCGTCTCGCACATAGTCGAACAAGCATGTTTTCCCGCCCAGCCATTGCAAACCGTGTTCAGGTTCCAACGGAACGTCATAATGCCGAAAATAGGGATTAAAAGCGTCGCAAGCGTTACCCAGCAGAAACACTCTCGGTTTGCGTAATCCCGTATCATCTGCGCGTTCTCGTGTGACGGTGTCCACAAGTTTCGCCAATTGTTCAAATTCGTTTTTCAAGTACGTGTGATATCTGTCATCGTTATCTATGATAATTTCATCCATGCAAATGTTTCGCACATTAACATAAGTGCTTTTTTTCTTCTGCTGTTGTAACGACAAAGGTATAAAATACCCGAGTGTTTTCCACTGGTTTTCTTTTTTACCGGTTTTCTTTTTGCGAATTTCCGCTATTTTATTGGTAGTCCGAAAATCATAATCAGGGAAAATATTATCTTGTACGATACGACTGAAATAGTTCGCCGCGACATCGTTGTTTTCCTCACGGAAACGTGTCACTTCCACGAAACAATAGCCGTTTTTCAAATAGTCTTCTATCATGTATTTTCGTACACCGTATGTTTTGCCTAAACCACGCGCGCCGATAATCATGTTCACATCTGCGTTACGCGGCAATATCAACGTCTTAAGCCGGTCATAATAATATTTCGCCATCAATACTCACAATCATAGGTCTGCCGTCCCGCACAATAAGCTCGCGCGGTGTCGTTTCCACATTTCTATTATATATGTTTCGTAAGTATGTCAGATTCTCGCCGTTGGCCTGTTTATCCGATTCGCCCAGCCATCTGCCGGACGGATACAACGCAATCGCCTCGGGCACGTCAACATGGCATGTCGCACCCCGATAATCGGTGACGGCGCCGACGTACCTATCCCACACATGCGGACGGTTGCGTTGCAACGTATGGCAAATCTCATAATCAACCAACACATCATAACCAAGCGCCAAACGTACCGTTTCCGCGAAACCGTGACCCATACGCATAATATCCTCGATACAGTCTTCAATGGTGTACACGCCCTCGGGCCGTGGCAAGCCCGCGCAAGTGACATGCACGCGTCCGGACATATCCAGACTGACACGCGCCTTGTTCCACAGTTCCACGTGTTCGGCGTAACGAGTGGTGCCGCCACAATCCTCAACTTCAAACTTGCCGATATGGTCAAGCGTTGACGCCATGTCGGACGCGGTGTTTCGGACACGTCTCATAGTAAGATTGATTGCGTTTTCTATCGCTGTGTGCAATGGTTCGAGCGCGTCCAACAGTTCCGTATCGGTCACGTCATTGGCGCAACTGATTTTCAGACTGTCGGTATCGCCGCCCGTGACGGTGACGCGATTTCCGAAACGCCGATGTATCAGCATCATGGCTATTACCAGATGCATACGCGAACCGGCTACAATTCTCATACCATACGTGTACAGCACGCGCGGTGTCTTCGGACGCTTTTTCGCAAAATTCTCGGGCGTACAGACCGTGGCCTTATCTACCTCCAGTTCACCGGTTTCAGTCACGCGGTAATCGGCCTTCATGACATCTTGCGCCTGAGTGCCATAGATTCCGTTGAATTGTCCCTTAACGGTGCTACCGTAATAGGATTGCAGAAATTTCATGCTCAACGTGCCCGCCCTCGCGTCACGTGCGATTCCCTCGGGTATCGACTCGGGTATATCACCCGCATACGGCACACCCTCGGTGTAGTGTTTAATCAGGTTTTTAACGTCGGTTTTACGCGCGAACAACATGTTAGATTGTAGGGTCACGTAATCGGGCGGTACAATCGTTTTAGTGGTGGCTTCACCGTACAACACATGCATTTCGTCAAAATCGTACACCTGCGACACGTTCCACAACTCAATTTCATTAACGTGTAAGATGCATTCGTCCGCCCGATACAATTTTCCAAAAGCAAACGTCGGATTAACGGCACTATCAACGTAGCCGTGCGCCCTGATACTGTTTTCCTGTGTCTTCGCGCGTTCGTTGTTGCTGTAATCGGTGTCCGCTTGCAACGTTTTCACGAACTTGGAACGTGGGCAGATTGCAATACCCCAATCGGCAAAACATGTGTTTTCCCGTAATCTAAGGTTTGTAAAACCTATCGCAACATGTAACCCCGTACGAAACGGGTCACTATAATTACGTAATACATCTTCAAGCGGCGTGTTAACGACACGCTTGCACGCGATTTGCAAAATTTCCGGCGGGGCAACCGCGAATTTAACCGGCAAACGCCGCCCGTTGATAAACGCATGATGCATTGACGTAACGTCAAGAGACGCCACGTTATCAACGACAACGCTAGCGGTTTTAGCGCTCGTAAAAGTCAAACCGCCACGAAAACATGCTTTACGCAACGCATAGGACTCATAGTTTTTCGGAAACTCTTGATTGCACGTCGTTTCAAACGCGCGTTGCAGCGTGATTTTCTTTCCGCCCTGCAACGTGACGCGCCGCCCGCCAATCTCACGGCGCGCCATCTGCCGCACCAATGACGTTTTTGTCAGCACGCGGCACCCCAACATATCAGGCGTAAGCCAATGGTTTGCGCGCAATAGCCATTGCAGATACTGCGGTATCACCTGTACATCACGCCGCGCGTAAAACAATTCCTCCTCAGTCAACGGCGTTTCAGACGTACGCGCCAGCGAGTAATCCCAATCGCCCACCGCCTTAGGCAGGCCGCACGTCTCACCCATAGCGCGTAGGCCGCCCATTTCAAGGTAAAACGTATCCCAAAAACGGCACACCACATTACCATCAATGCACAAATCGAGCGTGTACACGCTTGTGGCGGTTTGCGCGTTGACCTCAATCGTATACGACTGCGACAATGCCAACATAAGCGTCTGCATATCAAACATGAGATTATACGCCGCGATAATCGGCACATAACCATGTGCACGCCCATACGTAATCAAATCATCAATGTACGCCAGCGCTTCGGACGTGCGCCGGTAAAAACGTACATCGTCCGTATCGGGCGTATACGATTCCAACGGGGTGGCCCGCATATCGTTGAAAATGTATAATATCGGATATGCGCGTGTTTCGGCACCCTCACCGATATTCGTGGTTTCGGTGTCGAATATCGCCGCAACCCTGTAATCCTTACGTGCTTTCATCGCACCACGTCAGGGGAAACCGCCACTAGCCATATCGGACTACCGCCGTCGGTGTCCGTATAGTCTTCCAGTTCGCCCATGTGCGCTTTCATGCTTTTAGCGTATTGCAACACTTTTTCATTTCGCGCCATAATGGTGTCAAAAAGCTCACTCAGCGAGTCCGCGTCATATGCCTTCATCACGGCCTCCAATCGTTTGTCAGGCGGTATATTAGGTTTTTGCCATATGTTTTGTGTGTATCGCCAAAAAATCTTGACTTTTTCCCGGCCAAGCTCACCCAACGCGCTCGGCTGTCCCTTGGATGCCATTCTCATCTCTGTACGGAAAATGTTAAATGACCGTCTGCGTTCCATTGCGCGGCCTTTGCCGCCGCGCACCTCGTCCACCTGTCGCACAAGCGTATCAGCGGTTTCGTTGGCGCGCTGATACAATTCATCACGTATGGCGCGATTCTTCACGCGCCCGACATATGTTTTTTTCAACTGCGATTCAAGCCGCCGGATATAATCCCGTCGCGCGTTCGCCTCGCTCTCGGGCATGGTGTCCGTGATGCTTTTTTTCAGACTGTTTATCGCGCGGGTTACGCGCTTGCGTTTCGCGGTTAAAACGTCCGCCTGTTTATGCGCTCTAGACATGATTCCACCACCCTCATAAAAAAAGCGCCATATTATTTTATGGCGCTTTTTTCTCATTTCAAACTACTTGATTTCAAGCGATTTAGTAGACTTGCCACCACCAAGCGGAGTCTCTTTCACTGCCACTGGGATACCGTTAGGCGCGTTGAAATCAGGGAACATATCATAAATATCCAACACGCTACGATAAATGCCCTGCGACTGACTGAAATACGTTTTGCCGTCCTTTGCAAAAAGATAGACGTTTACGCATTTCTGCCCATTCTGAGAACGCACGCCCGGCGCGGTGTACGCGCCAATGACCGTTATCGGCGTATCACCGATACCGTTCAGCGACAACGCACTGTTACGCGCGTTGACGATGGCACGTTTGCCCTCAAAAGTGCTGTTGTCTATCGTACAAATGTGACGATAATTGTCAACATTGGTCTGAGCGGTTTCATTCATCTGTTCATTGTCCTTGGTCATGATGTTTCCTTCCAAAATCAGAATTCAGATTCGTTATCGTTGTCGTTATCGTTATCGGTATCGGTATCGGTATCGGTATCGGTATCGGTATCGGTTACGATGCGTTCGGCATTCGTGATGAACGTGTCAACGTCCATAGCATACGTTGTCTTGTGTACGGTGATATCATCAATCAGAACGTTGACAATACCCGCGTCCATAAGCGCTTTAACTGCTTTTTCAACGGTGCGAATGTTTCCGGTGGTGTGGAACGTTTGCATCTCGCCGTTTCGGTCATAGTAGCTGATATCGCTAGCAGCGATTACTTTACGAATCTTACGCATATTATTATCCTTTTCATCTGTTTTTTCTGTTAACATTTTTGCTAACACATATATTTATAGCATAAAAATCGGCGTGTGCAAAAAGCGACACGCCGAGTATTAACAATGATTATCAATAACGCAAAATCTGACCCGGATAAATCAAACTCGGGTTAGACAGACCGTTAACCGACGCGACACGAGACCAATCGGCACCGAAAACAGCCCACAAACTATCACCCGGTTGCACCGTATACGCGCGCGCCGCACTCGTATTCGACTGCGCAACAGTACCACCGCCATAGCAAACGGTTTCGCCGGGATATATCACATTGGGATTACCGGACGCATACCCCGACCAATCAGACCACGGCCACAAACCAGTACGCGCGGCAATACCAGACAACGTCTCACCCGGCCCGACCGTCACACACGTAGACGCACAACCCGTATCCGGCACCGGAGCCGGAGCCGGAGCCGGAGCCGAAACACCGTTATCGCGCTCACCAAGCGCATACGCGTCCCACTGCCACCGCTCGCCACGGAAATAGTTCAAGTCCAACGGCCCATAACCAGACACGTAACCGTTAGATGTATACTGTCGCATGGCTTCACCATACGCGCCATAAAGCCACGGCACCGCCTGATAACCAGTCGGCGCGTTCGACGCATATTGTGCAACCCAAACGCCGCAATGCTCACGTACATACGGCGTTAGCTGACCCAACGAATACGCCCCCGTGTAAACAACAGGCCACACTTTTGTGCGGTCATACACGCGCCGCACCCAAGTATCAACCCACGCCCCATTACCAAACTGCGGGTTATCAGCAGCCTCCCAATCCAACGCAAGCACGGCACGCCCGACATATCCGGCAACGTTATCCACGAAGAAATCAGCCTCAGCCGCCGCATCATTGCCCATAGCATAATGGTACACGCCGATACTTTTGCCGCCATCCACTGCACGACCAAGCTGATAATTCGCGGCCTGATTAACACCATTGACCAAACAGACATTATTAAAACCGCCAACACCCCAAGTCGCACCGGCCACAACAAAATCAGCATCGAGCGCATACGTATCGATATCACACTGCCAATTGCTCACGTCAAAACCACGCATATCCGCGTATGCAGACGGCACAAAAACCAACGACAACACGCATACACACGCCAATATGCTACGCCATATTCGTTTCATCAACATTATCAACCCCCTTATCATTCTTAAGCAAGGCTATAAGCTCTTCAGTCAAAACATTATTCTTCGTCATCAAATTATTAAAATCACGGAACGTCGTGGCAATAAACCACGCCATCCCACAACACGCGACAATCGGGAAACCAACACTACCCACAAGGGTAACGATAGAACTCATATCCATATGCATACACCTCATACAAAAAGGTCACAACATGCCAAACGGCATGTCATGACCTAATATATCACACTAACAATAACGATAACGATTCTCAACAACCGTGGCCTATCCGGGAATTGAACCCAGCCCGCACATCTTATAAGGATGCCGCTCTAACCACTGAGCTAATAGGCCAAACAACACCCTATCACACGCCCGTATCCTTCCACAAATTCAACTGCATTAAAGCAATATCATCAGCATAATGCGCCATCACAAAATCAAACAAACCCACACAATCAGAATCACGCCCAGTATCATAATGCCCCACACGCGTACGACGTATACGACGTACACCCTTAACCATGCTACCACCTATATAAAAACGCTTACAACCATTACAACAATGATAATCCATCACACTCATGCCTCCTACCATAACCAAGAAACATCACACCACATCTCCCCACAGTCAAACAATTCAAAGGGTATAAATACATCGTATCATCAACATCAACAAAACACTGCACAAAATCACTTTCACATGCACCCTCATCAAGCAAACGACGAACACAATAATAATTCATAAAACTATATTTACCATTGTTCAAGCCTTTTTTGAACATTTTAATTACTCCTTTTTGTGTTGTTTTTTTTTTGTTGACACCTCCAATATAACACATACAAAACACGACACGCCGACAC
>ENA-OPCJ01000217-OPCJ01000217.1-human-gut-metagenome-genome-assembly--contig:-NODE-217-length-15724-cov-2.692386_pt1 | contig 15724 bp, 8 predicted proteins | sample MGYA00241565_ERZ501481 | MGnify/ENA primary metagenome ERZ501481 (study PRJEB25962, sample SAMEA2042662) | human gut metagenome | biome: human gut; feature: human-associated habitat; material: faeces...
TACAGCACACAAGCCAACAGCAGCAACTAAGGCAGGGTATGTGTTTAGAAACTGTACAATAACAGGAAACGATGAACTTGAGGTAAATGCGGGATATCTTGGAAGACCTTGGGGACAGGATGCGAGAGTAACATTCCTTAATACTAAGATAAATGGCAGTTACATAAAAGATGAAGGATGGTTTGATATGTCTGGTAACAAACCAGAAAAAGCAAACTATAAAGAATATAATTCTGTTTACACAGATGGAACAGCAGTTGATATGTCTAAGAGAGTTACAGGAGTTGTGACAGATGACAGCGTTGCAAAGAAAGATGTTGTGAATGATTATCTTTCTGGCTGGACACCTTCGGATTATGTTGCTGATGAGAGTACAGTGATATTTGAAAAAACACCATATCTTGTTGATAATGGAGATATCAATGCACCATATCCAGGACATACTCTTACTGTAGTATACTCACTTGGCAATGCAAATGATGCATCTGATGCATCAGTAATCCGTTGGTATATTGTTGATAATGATGGAAACAGGACTCTTGTAAAAGCAACAAGCGCCAATGTAGACAATACATATAAAATCACAAAAGATGCAATTGGAAAGTATATTGAAGTTGAAGTTGTACCTGAAAACATAAGCGGAATAAAGTCTGAAGCGGTAAGTTATAAGGCAGATGCATATGTAAGGGAAGGATATGAAGATCCAACGGGTTCAACAGATATAGAACTTGGAGATGGAGTAAATGTATTTTTAGCAGGTGATTCAACAGTTAAGGATTATTCAGCATCAGGTATGTATATGAGTGGCAAGGCTCAGGCAGAAGGTTCATGGGGTGAATATTTACAGACATTCTTTGACTCTTCAAAGGTTAAGGTACAGAACTATGCTAATGGAGGAAGAAGCAGCCGTAACTTTATTAATGAAGGATCATTAGATAAGATAAAAGCCAATATTAAAGAAGGCGATTATCTGTTTATACAGTTTGGTCACAATGATTGCGCTAATGGAAAAGGATATCTTGAAGATAGATATGTACCACTTGGAGAACCAGATGCTAACGGAATATATCCGGTAACAGCAGGAACTAAAGTGGCAACACCATCATCGCTTGCTTCAAAGTATGGTGACAGCTTTTATTCGTATGATTGTGGTGGTACTTATAAGTGGTATCTTACACAGTATATCGAGACAGCGAGAGAAGTAGGAGCTATACCGGTTCTTGTAACACCAGTATCAAGACTTTATTATACAAATGATGGAACTATCAAACCACATCATGATTCAACAGATACAACAACAGGAACACTGGTAACAGAAAATAACGCCTATGTTGAGGCAGTTAAACAGCTTGCAAAGGAACAGAATGTGTTGCTTATTGATGGATTTGAGATAACAAAAAATATGTATGAGGAAGCATACAAAGCAGATGAAAAGGCAGCTAATGGCAAATCTGTTAATGGTATGCAGGTTATGTCAGCAGGAGATAGCACACATAGCAATAAGCTTGGCGGTTTTATAACAGCAGAACTTTTTGCACAACAGATTCAGAATATGAATATATCACTCTCAAAGGCTGTCAAAGCACCATCAAGGGTAGCGGGCGTTAATCCAGATGGACAGCAGGTATTTGTTGTTGATAAAAATGGAACACTTACAGCAAAAGCAGCAGATTCAGATGGCAGTTTTACAGTTGATGCAGTTTACTGGACAACAAAAGGTCAGAGTCTTTTAAGTGCTATTAGTGCAAAAAATGAAGAGCTTAATAAGAGTGATAATCCGGCGCCAGGACCAACACCAACGCCAGGACCAACACCAACGCCGGATCCGACACCAACGCCAGATCCAACGCCAGCACCGGATACGGGTGATGATAATAAGAAAAGCGATGAAACCATTTCAGGTGATAAGGAACAGGCAGAAGATAGTGTAAAGACAGCTGATGTGTATAATGTAGCAGGTTATAGTATAATGTTGTTTATGGCATTAGCAGGAATTGTATTTGTTATACATGAAGATAAGAAGAAAAAGAACACTATTGATTAATGCATAATATAAGCCGGATGTATAATAACAGAAGTTGTTATATATCTGGCTTTTCTGATATTTTTTGAATTACATATATGTTGGCAGTGCATTAAAAATTATACAATGTGCTATTTAAGTGTGAAAGTATATTGAGCTTGGGAGGATTAAGACATCATTCCTCTTGCTAATCAGCACTAAATGTTATAAAATAATTAAGATTATGTAGCAGCCGATGCAGTTCGATGTAGTCAGGCTGTTGCCTTTAGGAGGATTATATTATTATGGAAAAGACAATGGAGAAAATTGTTTCTTTAGCTAAGGCAAGAGGATTTGTTTACCCAGGTTCTGAAATCTATGGCGGATTAGCTAATACCTGGGATTATGGTAACCTTGGTGTTGAGTTAAAGAACAATGTTAAGAAGGCATGGTGGCAGAAGTTCGTACAGGAAAGCCCATACAATGTAGGAGTTGACTGTGCAATTCTTATGAACCCTCAGACTTGGGTAGCATCAGGTCATCTTGGTGGATTTTCTGATCCATTAATGGACTGCAAGGAATGTCATGAGAGATTCAGAGCAGATAAACTTATAGAAGACTGGGCAGACGAGAATTCATATGATCTCGGCGGTTCAGTTGATGGATGGACACAGGAGCAGATGAAGAATTTCATCGATGAGAAGAATATCTGCTGTCCTTCATGTGGAAAGCACAATTTCACAGATATAAGACAGTTTAACCTTATGTTTAAGACATTCCAGGGTGTAACTGAGGATGCCAAGAACACAGTATATTTAAGACCAGAGACAGCTCAGGGTATCTTTGTTAACTTCAAGAATGTTCAGAGAACATCAAGAAAGAAAGTACCTTTTGGTATTGGACAGATTGGTAAGTCATTCCGTAACGAGATTACACCAGGTAACTTCACATTCAGAACAAGAGAGTTCGAGCAGATGGAATTAGAGTTCTTCTGCAAGCCTGGAACAGATCTTGAGTGGTTCACATACTGGAGACAGTACTGCATCGACTGGCTTAAGGCATTAGGAATGAAGGAAGATGAGATGAGAGCAAGAGATCATTCACCAGAAGAACTCTGTTTCTACTCTAAGGGAACAACAGATATCGAATTCCTCTTCCCATTCGGATGGGGCGAGCTCTGGGGTATTGCAGACAGAACAGATTATGACCTTACTCAGCATCAGACAGTATCTGGTGAAGATATGTCATACTTTGATGATGAAGCTAAGGAGAAGTATATACCATATGTTATTGAGCCTTCACTTGGTGCGGATCGTGTAACATTAGCATTCCTTTGCTCAGCTTATGATGAGGAAGAGCTTGAAGGCGGAGATGTAAGAACGGTTCTTCATTTCCACCCAGCATTAGCACCAGTTAAGATAGGTGTTCTTCCACTTTCTAAGAAGTTAAATGAAGGTGCAGAAAAGGTGTATGCAGAACTTTCTAAGTATTACAATTGTGAGTTTGATGACAGAGGTAATATTGGAAAGAGATACAGAAGACAGGATGAGATTGGTACTCCATTCTGTATCACATATGATTTTGATTCAGAAGAAGATGGTGCTGTAACTGTAAGAGACAGAGATACAATGCAACAGGAAAGAATAAAGATAGCAGATCTTAAGGCGTATTTTGAAGATAAGTTCAGATTTTAATTAATAAAAGAACGGAATTTAAATCGATAATTAAAAGGAAAGAATTATGCTGTGTACTAAATGTGGTCAGGAATATGAGGGCAGTCAGTGTCCGAGATGTGATGGACCTGTTATATTAGTTAACAACAGTGATTATCTTGCCAGAAGAAAAGCATATGAGGAGAAGCAGGCTTTGAAAGAGAGGTCTGCTTCTTCTGATAAAAAAGAGGAATCACAGAGTGACTATGGACAGGCATTAGCAAAACGCGTGCAGGCAATAAAGAAGAAGAGCAGAAACAAGACAGAAAGTAAGAAGCAGAGCCAGAACAGAAGCAAAGCGGACAGCAGAAAGCAGAGCCAGAGTAAAGCAGGTGGCAGTAGAAATGATAATCAGGAAAAGCCACAGATAAGAATTGCACGACGTCAGATTAACAAAAGAATGAAAATGATAGCGGCAGCACTGATAGCAGTAGTGCTTATTGGTGTCGCAGCATTTGGAATATACAAGCTTGCAACTAAGAAGAATTATGCTCTATATGTAAGCTACAACGGAAAGATATATGATATAGCAGGGCTGGACAGCAATTATGTATGTGATGAAAGTAATGCAATATTTGCGGCAGACAGTAAGACTTTCTATACAGCACAGTGGCCGGAACAGATAGATTCAGAGAAGAATATCTTAAGCGTTGCGAGTGACAATGGAAAGTATTTCGTTACGGTAACATATGATGAGTCCAACTCGTCTGGCAGATATTCAATGTACATATGGAGTAAGGACGAATGTGTTCTTGTGTCAGAAGATAATCTGCAGAAAGAGATTATGTATATCTCTGATGACGGTCTTGTTATATACACGAATATTAATATTATTAATGACGAGGGTTCTACTAATGGAACAAGCCTTGCCATGAGCAGAGTCAAAGAAGTTAAGAAACAGCCTGAGGCACAGACAACTCTTATAGAGGGTAATCTTAATAAGGCATATGTGTATGAGTCAAAGCACCTGATAGTATGTCTTACTAATGCAGGCTCATTGTATACATATGATTATGAGAAAAAAGAAAAGCCGGTTTCAGTTGCAGATGCAGTTATGCAGTTATGGCCTGTGTCAGAGAACATGCCAGGTGTGTATACAGCGAATGCAGACAGCCTTAACACAAGAAAAGATGTGGATACATTGCTGTATTCTAAGAGTGATGGAGTATATTATTACTCATGTAAAGATGCATCTGCGTATAAGATAGACAAGAAGACAGACAATGATGCAGATTATGTATTTGATAGAGACAATTCGCTTATATACAGAATTTCAGGTACATCAATGACATCAGCACTTATCAGAGAAACTAAAGTGAGTGAGTATGTGGATGTTGATTCTATGACTAAGGAAAAGAATTACATATATAATTCATCAGATGGTCAGATAGTGTATGTTAATGCGAAAGGACAGCTTCGAGTAGTTGATAACAACAAGATTACAGACATTGCGTCAGATGTTAATGCAGGTTCATTATCTAAAGTGTATAATAAAAGTAAGGCTTTAACATATGTTTCAGGCGGCAGGCAGTACTATATGGATAACATTAAGAGCAAAGCTGTTGCAATTCTGGAATCAGATGCAGTTACAGATACAGAGGGAACATATTTTTACAAGAACCGAATCTATGCGTATGATGCTGATAATATTCTTTATTCTAATACACTGAAGGGAAATGATATCAGCAATATAGGCTACGTTGAAAGATTGTGGCTTGGAACAGAACTAAGATAATTGCAAATGTATTAAGACAGGTATAAGTTATGGATTTATTTGAATATATGCGTGAAAACAATAAGAATACAGAATCTCCATTGGCTATGAGATTAAGACCGGAAACACTCGATGAAATGGTAGGACAGTCTCATATAATCGGAAAGGACAAACTGCTTTACAGGGCAATTAAGGCAGATAAGCTTAGCTCAGTAATATTCTATGGTCCACCTGGAACAGGAAAGACAACTTTAGCTAGAATAATTGCTAATACAACAAGTGCAGAGTTTAATCAGGTTAATGCCACAGTTGCCGGAAAGAAGGATATGGAAGAGGTTGTTGCCAAGGCGAAAGACAATCTTGGAATGTATGGAAGAAAGACCATTCTTTTTGTAGACGAGATTCACCGCTTTAATAAGGGACAGCAGGATTATCTGCTTCCATTTGTTGAGGATGGAACAATAATTCTTATTGGTGCAACGACAGAGAATCCGTACTTTGAAGTAAATGGAGCTTTAATATCAAGGTCAATAATATTTGAATTAAAACCACTAGAGAAAGAAGATATCAAGACAATAATAAAGCGTGCTGTGTATGATGAGAAGAAGGGCATGGGAAGCTACAATGCAGCAATAGACGATGATGCACTGGAATTCCTTGCAGATATATCCAACGGAGATGCGAGAAATGCACTTAATGCCATTGAACTTGGAATACTCACAACAGACAGATCAGATGATGGAGTTATACATATAGATCTTGCAACAGCACAGGAATGTATCCAGAAGCGCTCAGTAAGATATGATAAAGAGGGCGACAACCACTACGATACAATATCAGCATTTATTAAGAGTATGAGAGGGTCTGATCCTGATGCAGTAAGCTATTATCTTGCCAAGATGCTGTATGCAGGTGAAGATATCAAATTCATTGCAAGACGAATAATGATATGTGCCAGTGAGGATGTCGGCAATGCTGATCCTAATGCACTGCAGGTTGCAGTGGCTGCGGCACAGGCTGTTGAGCGCATCGGAATGCCGGAAGCACGTATTATATTAAGTCAGGCGGCACTCTATGTTGCGACAGCACCTAAGAGTAATGCATGTTACATGGCAATTGATAAGGCACTTGATGTAGTTAAGAATTCAAAGACTGCACCGGTTCCTGTACATTTGCAGGATGCCCATTATAAGGGTAGTGCCAAGTTAGGACACGGTGTAGGATACTTATATGCACATGATTATCCTAATCATTACGTCAGACAGCAGTATCTTCCTGATGCTTATGTGAATGAGAAATTCTATGAGCCGGGAGATATGGGATATGAGAGGGATATTAAGAAACATTTGGATAAGATTAAGTCGGAGGCATAGTTTCCAATGAGGGATTACATAAACAGACTTTCAAGAGGCAGTTCAATTATCAAAGTACCAAAGCTGTCATGCAGTGAGGAACAGATTACCATGGATATTATGTGTAATACAGTTGCTACAGGCAGCTTCATATGTGATGCCACCGATAAGGTTTATGGAATGGTCTATGCTGACAATGAGAGGGTAAAGATTCTTTCAGAACAATTTGGTGGTACGCATATTATAACTGAATATCAGGTGGACGCTTCCGGACTTGAAGAAAATGATGAGATAGAGGGAACATTTACAGTAGTATGTAATGCCGGCGAGAAAAATATACCATTTGTATTCAGATGTATGAAAGAGAATCAGGATGATATAAGAAATCATGTTAAGACTGAAGCAGTTGTTCTGCACATTGATAACGAAGAGAATACAATTATACACAAAGATGAAGCAGAGCAGTTTGAATGTGTGCTTATAAAGAGTGGCACAGAAGAAACAGAGATTGATATATATGCAGATGCAGATTTTATTGAATTAGAGAAAGACAGCTTATCAGCTGATGATTTTGCAGGTGACAGGGCTGTAATTAAATATATAGTTAATCCACAGAAAATGCATGCAGGCAACAACTATGGATATATACATATAGTAAGTTATATGCAGCATTTAAAGATAAATGTGAGTGTTATATGTAAGAAGGCTGATGAATCGGAAGATTTTGAAGTCAGAAGAGAAGAAAAACTTGCACGATATAAGCTTACAAAGCTTTATCTTGATTTCAGAATGAAGAAAATCAAAAAAGAAAAATGGATTGCTGAATCTATGCAGACGGTTGACCGAATAAGGGGAATTAAGGGGACAGATGTATTTTATGATATTGTGCAGATACAACTGCTTATAGCGTCCGGAAGAGAGGAAACAGCAACACAGATATATAATAATATCAAGAAAGATATAGTCGGAAGAATTGGTGAAAATGTAGAACTTTACTGCTATTTTCTGTATGTTTCGACACTTATTGTGCGTGAAGAGGAGTATACGGCTCAGGTTTTATCACAGGTTAAGAAGTTTTTTGAGAATGGCTATGATACATATAGAATATTATGGATACTTTTTTACCTGAGTACAGATTCAGATAATAAGAGTATAAGACTTGTAAGAATAAAGGATGTAATTAATTCAGGATGCATAAGCCCTGTTATGTATATTGAGGCTATGAACATTATTAATGCACAGCCTGTTTTACTACGGGTGCTTAATCAGTTTGAAATGCAGGTTATTAATTATGGATGCAGGAACGACATTATTAGCGAGAAGCTTGCAATGCAGATTGCAGATGTTGTGGCTAATGAGAAGAATATTAATATTAATACTCTTATTATACTAAAAAAGATATATGATAAATATGAGAAAGACGAGATACTGACAGTTCTTGTAACCCAGATGGTAAGAATGGGCATGACAGGAGAAAACTGCTTTGAGATATATGAAAAAGGGGTATTAAGAGGCTTAAAAATAACAAGATTATATGAGTTTTATATTGCCAGTATGCCTAAAGAGACAGACAGGCAGCTGCCAAAGATAGTGTTGATGTATTTTGCATATGACAATACTCTTACAGATGCAGATAAAGCATTTTTATATGCAAATGTGGTGACGGGCAGAGATTCGTACTATAAGAATATCTATGAAGGTTATGAAAGAAATATAGAGATATATGTGTATGAACAGCTTAAAGCCGGCAATATCAGTGACAATCTTGTTGTATTATACAAGGCACTTCTTAAGACACAGCTTGTGTGTGATGACACAGGCACATTTGTAAGTAAGATGCCATATATGTACAGAATGCAGTGCTTTAGTGATGTGGTAAGATATGTACATGTCAGATATCCGCAGTTTACAGAAGAAACAGTATATGAGCTTTCAGGGGAAACAGCATATATATGTATGTATGGAAGTGACTGCGAGATTACATTTGAATGTATTGACGGACAGATTAGAAAAGATACAATTGATTATGATATAGAAAAAGTGTTTGATATACAGCAGTATGCAGAGGTGTTTGAGGCTGCAGGTGATTATGGAAAGAACAATTCAGGAATAATTATGAGCAGAATCTGTGAAATGAGAAAGAATTCACAGTATACACAAGAAACACTTAAGCTGTACAAAACAATAAAAAAGGAACAGGGTATCAGTGAACAGTATAAACAGCAGGTTAATGCCTGGATGATTGATTATTACTATCATTATTATGAAGAAGATGATTTCTGGCATGAATACAATTATGTTGATACAGATAATCTGACGAAGAAGGATGCGGGAAAGCTGATAGAGATACTTATAGATTCATCAATGTATTCACAGGCATATGAGATAGCAGGTATATACGGTTGTTGTATGGCAAAAGCGGCAAAACTTCTTAAAATGACTGACTATATTCTTACAAATGTATCAGACGGACATAGTCAGATTATTGATGAGATTACTCAATATATATTCAGACACAACATTTATAATGAACCTGTTCTTTCTTATATGTGCGAATACTATAATGGGACTAATGATGAAATGTATGCGGTGTGGAAGTCAGCAGTTAATTATAATGTAAATGTATTGCATATGTCAGAAAGGATTCTTGCCCAGATGATGTATACAGGTGTGCATACTGGAAGATTTACAGAGGTGTTTGCTGATTATTATAGTAAGATTCCTGATATGCTTATAGTAAAGGCATATTTATCTTATAATTCACAATTCTATCTTCTCAGGCAGAAGAAGGCTAATGATATAGTATTCAGAGTTATAGAGGAGTGCATGGGGGATGGATATGGATTGCCAGAGTGTTGTTATGTAGCATGGCTTAAGAATCTGTCAAGAAACCCTGTTGCGTTAAGAGAAGATACATCTGAAAAAGAACTTGCACAATCAGTTCTTAATGAATTATGTGAACATGACAGAATATATGGATTTTTCAAAAAATTCAAAGGAATACTGGATTTACCATACAATATGCAGGGACTTACTATTGTTGAATACATAGCAGATCCAGATGATAAAGTATCTTTGACATATAGTATTAATGGGGCTGACAGGCTGGTGCAGGTTATGAAGTCTAACGAATGGGGAATATTTACATGCAGGTTTAATCTGTTTTATGGGGATTCATTAGAATATACATTTATAGTTAATGACAGCAATGAACAGGCATCTACAGAGCCGGTAGTCTGCGAATATAAGGATATTCCATCAGAGAACACAGATGGAAGGATTGACATGCTTAATGATTGTCTTGCAAGCAGACAGCAGCATGACCTTACAACATTAAGAAAGCTCATGTATAGTTACTGTGTTGAGGAATACGTTACAAGAGAAATGTTTACAATTGTCAAATGAGGATAGCAGATATGGAGCAGTGTAAAGGACTTATAGCAGGAATAGATATAGGATATAGTAAAATTCAGGCAAGTGTATATTCATATAATTCACGGAATGTGCAGACGGTAAAACTGACAGAGGATTCAAAGGAAAAGACCAGTCTTGCAAATGTTGTCGCTGAATGTATGCGAGCAACAGGTACATCACAGATTCAAAGCATATGTGTAACCATTCCCGATTATCATTCTGATGAAATATCTGCTGTCAGGGATACTCTTAAAAAATGTGGTGTATCAGATGGCAGAGGGCAGGTATTAAGCAGAGTTGAAAGCTTTGCATATTATGCGTACAGACAGAAAAGTGAGCTTCATGCTGCTGGTGTGGCACTGTTTGACTACACAAGTGAAGGAATAAGGTGTGATTATCTTGCAGTCAGGAAGAATGACAATAGTAACTATCTGCTTCAGGAACATACAGGATACACATCTGATATATTAAAAAAAGCTGTGATAAGCAAAGAACTTGGACTGGCTGAGAATGAGTTGTGTACATTTGCAGAAGAGTATTTTTCTAAAAGACATGTTTCGGCGGCATATCTTACAGGTGAAGGTTTTGATGTTGAAAAGCTTCCTGAAAGATTTGCAAAGCTTATGGTTACGAGAAGAAAAGCATTTGTCGGACAGAATCTTTTTGCAAAGGGTGCATGCTTTGCGGCAATGGAGATATTGAAGCCGGAAGTGTTTAAGAATGTCATAATGCTTCTTGATAATCATGTGAAATGTGGTATAGAAATAGATATTTCGTCATATGAAAAGCCAATGAGATTCAGGCTGGTAAGACCGGGAAGTAACTGGTATACTGCCGGACGGACTGTGGAATGTATACTTGAGGATATGAGAAGCATTACATTTAAAATAATAACACCTGAGAATAAATATTATGATGAAGTTGTTGATATAAGTGAAATTCCATTCAGGGAAGGGAAAACAACAAGAGTATCTGTGAGCGTAAGCTTTGCAGATTCTGACAAGTGTAATATTACAATAAAAGATCTTGGATTTGGCGAGTTTGTCAAAAGTTCAGGAAAAGTTATAAGCAAAGAACTTGTATTAAGAAGCTGAGAATGTGGAAAACATCAGGAAACGGAGAAATACAATGGGGAAAATAATACTGTGCAGAGGAAAGAAGGCAGATACACCACTGACTGTTTTACAGACAGGTGTGAAGTTATATACAGCAGAAGAACTCTGTTATTATATTTATAATAATATATATCTGATTGGACAGGATTTTATAGATGATAATCTTATCAGTTTTCTTGATGAAACCGGAGAAAAAGAGCTGGCAGAAAGAGTAAGGAAGCTGAAAGAAACAGGAGGGTCATTAGCACAGATATTTGTAATAATACTCAAGACAATAGATTATTATTCTGTTGCAGAGATTGAGCAGTTAAAAGGGATTCTTAATACTCTTGGAAAGCAGAGCGTATGCGAAAGGCTTAAAGCAAGAGGAGACGGATATCTCAATGCTGGATATTATTTTGCCGCGGTCAGATGTTACGAGTCAATTATAAAAGATTACAAGGGAAAAGATTTGTTGGCAGCTGATTATGCAAAAGTTTATCATAACCTGGGAACTGCCTATGCAAGAATGTTTATGTATGATAAAGCAGTGATATATTATGATGAGGCATATAGGACGGGTCAGCATGAGGAATCAAAAAAATGCAGTATAGCAGCTTTAATTATGGCAAAGAAGGATAAAGAACCTGTTAATGTTGATGCGGATGAAGATGAATATGTTGTCCAGAAGGAATTGGAAACTTTAATGGATAATGCCAGATATAGTGATGAATATAGGGAACTTGAAGATATTGCCAGATTAAAAGCAGATGGCAATCTGGCACAGTACAACAGGGCGGTAGATGAAAGACTTGACAGGTGGAGAACGGCATACATTAAATATAGCAAAACATTTTAAAGAATTGTGGTGGATATATGGGAATATTTAAAAAAACTGAAAAAGAAACGATATATGATGATTATGATGATGAATCGTACAGAGATGAGGAACTGCTAGAAGAGGCAGACAAGGAAAAAGCTGCCAATAAAATGTTTAATATATTGAATATATATGAAACGTTTGATAAGAAGAATAAGAAAAAACATGAAGACCGCAAGAGCGGAGAACTTGATGAGAAAACAAAGGAAAAACAGCAGCAGGCCAAGATAGAAGAAGAAAAATATGATCATCTGTTAAACAGTATGCAGGCACAGACGCTTATCAAGGCAGTTGAGAAATATGGAAAGGATGAGGAAGACCGCAAAGAGATTGATGCTATACCTATTGAGCTTCCAAAGGAAAAATCCGAACTTGATAAAATTGCAGAATATGCGATGAGCAGGAATATAGACAGTGTCAATATAAAGGATTTCAGTACACATGATATTGAGGTTTATGTAAGAGAACAGTGTGATATCATGGAAGAAGCAGCGACACATGTAGAAAATGCTAAAGCTGAGTATGAGGCTGTTACTGAAGAATATAATGATATACAGATTATGGAAGAAGCTCCCACACAGATACGTGATAAAATATTGAGCTGTGCAGAGACCATAGACAACATGATGGTTGACAGGCGTATTCTTAAAAGTACAGAACATAAGCTGTCAAATGCGGCATACAGGCGCATGGAAGCTGTGGAAAATGAAATGCCAGGTGGAATAAAGCTTTTGAAAGCATCCGAAGATTATTATGATACTGTTAAGAGAGATTTAAGGATACTTGAGGCAGAACAGCTTAATCTTAGAACAGATGCGGACGTTCTTGTTACAAGACAGATTAAGATAAGAAGGCTTGCGAAAACAGCAATCTTTGCGCTTGCGGCAGTGTTTGCAGTATTTCTTATATCGATGACACTTGTTCAAAATGACAGTGATACGGCACTTTTTATAGGAATATCTTTATTTGCAGCAATTCTTGCAGTTGGAATGTTTGCTTTATTAAAGGTTACTGAAAGAAATGTGATTATAACCGAAATAAAACTTAATAAAGCTACAGCACTGCTTAACAAAGTAAAGATTAAGTTCATTAATGCAGCAAATACGCTGGATTATGAATATACAAAGTTCGGAGTTAAAAGTTCATATGAACTTGATAAGAAATACAGACTGTACGAGGAGATGAAAAAAGAGCAGATTAGAATGCTTGATATGACATCATCACTTAATTCTGCTGAAAATGAGCTTGAGAACATGCTTAAGAATTTAGGACTTTACAGTCCACATATATGGCTTGGAAGAGTGAGGGCAATCATTAATCCTAAGGAAATGGTTGAAGTGCGGCATGAAATAAATACTCGCCGTTATAAATTAAGGCAGCAGATAGAGTACAATGAAAAACGTATTGATGAAGCAAAGGAAAATATTAAAAAGATAACGCTTTCAAATCCGGCACACAGCGATGGTGCAATGCGCGTAATTGAAATGTATGAGAAGCGACATTCACGGGTTGCAAAATAAAATTGATATGTTACAATAAACAGTGGCTTTTTACGCATATGAATGATAAAAAGCGAAAGAAGTATGGAGGCTATAAGGATGAAAGAAAGACTTGAAGCAATTAGAGAAAGAGCTTTAGCACAGATTAATGAAACTGATTCGCTTGATAAACTGAATGATATCAGAGTCGCTTTCCTTGGAAAGAAGGGTGAACTTACAGAAGTACTTAAAGGTATGAAGGAAGTTGCACCAGAAGACAGACCTAAGGTTGGTCAGATTGTTAATGAGACAAGACAGGCAATTGAAGAAGTATTAGATAAGGCTAAGACAGAATTAGCTGCCAAGAAGAGAGAACTTCAGTTAAAGAGTGAAGTAATAGATGTTACTCTTCCATCTAAGAGGGATGAGTTAGGACATAAGCATCCTAATACACTTGCATTAGAAGAAATCCAGAAGATATTCATCGGAATGGGTTATGAAGTAGTTGATGGACCAGAAGTTGAGTATGATTACTACAACTTTGAGGCACTTAACATACCAGCTAACCACCCGGCTAAGGATGAACAGGATACATTCTACATTAATGATAAGATAGTACTCCGTACACAGACTTCCCCTGTTCAGGCAAGAGTTATGCCTGTAACTACAGATAACGAAGAACTTGTTGCATATGCACAGAAAGTATGCGACGCACTTGAAGCTGAGAACGTAAGAGTAGAGCTTGACGCAAGAGCAGAAAAACTCGGATATCGTATGCGTGAAGGACAGGTTCAGAAAGTTCCATACCTTCTTGTAATTGGTAACAATGAAAAAGAAGAAAATACAGTATCTTACAGACTTCACGGTGAGCAGAAAACTACAACGGTATCACTTGATGAATTTGTCGAAAAAGTTAAGACTCAGATTGCAACAAAGGCATTAGAGATTAACTAATACGTATGTCTTTATGAAAGCCCTGCCTTTTGAGCAGGGCTTTTTTGATAATAAATCAGGAGGAGTTATGGGCAGATATATTATGGCACTTGACCAGGGGACAACAAGCTCAAGGTGCATTTTATTTGATAAAAAGGGAAATATTATATCAAAATCATCAAAAGAATATGAACAGATTTATCCGAAAGAAGGCTGGGTTGAGCACAATCCGATGGAGATATGGTCATCACAGCTTGGTGTTGCCATTGAAGCTATGGCAATGGTTAATGTTCCGGCAGATGATATTGAAGCAATAGGAATTACAAATCAGAGAGAAACGACAATTATATGGGATAAAAAGACTGGAAAACCTGTATACAATGCGATTGTGTGGCAGTGCAGAAGAACAGCTGATTCAGTTGAAAAAATAATGCATGATGATAATATGGCAGATACTATCAAAAAAAAGACAGGGCTTATTCCTGATGCGTATTTCAGTGCGACAAAGATTGCATGGATATTGGATAATGTTGACGGAGCAAGAGAAAAAGCAGAAAATGGAGAACTTGCATTTGGAACAGTTGATACATGGCTTATCTGGAATCTTACTAAGGGAAAAGTTCATGCGACAGATTATACCAATGCTGCAAGAACAATGCTGTTTAATATCCATACACTTGAGTGGGATAAAGAACTTCTGGAATATTTTAATATTCCTGAAAACATGCTGCCGCAGGTTAAGCCATCAAGCTGTATATATGGTGAAACTGATAAATCAGTATTTGGCAGTTCAATTATAATTGCCGGTGCTGCAGGCGACCAGCAGAGTGCATTGTTTGGACAGTGCTGTTTTAATCCGGGTGAAGTGAAAAATACATATGGAACAGGATGTTTTTTGCTTATGAATACGGGAAATAATCCTATTTATTCAGATAACGGACTACTCACAACTCTTGCAGCCGGAAGTACAAAAGATAAACCTGAGTATGCACTCGAGGGAAGCGTATTTGTTGCCGGAGCAGTTGTACAGTGGCTCCGTGATGAATTAAGGATGATTAAAGATGCAGCATCAACAAAAGATTATGCCATGAAAGTTGAAAATACGGCCGGAGTATATATTGTTCCTGCATTTTCAGGGCTTGGTG
>ENA-OPCJ01000238-OPCJ01000238.1-human-gut-metagenome-genome-assembly--contig:-NODE-238-length-15040-cov-2.109042_pt1 | contig 15040 bp, 10 predicted proteins | sample MGYA00241565_ERZ501481 | MGnify/ENA primary metagenome ERZ501481 (study PRJEB25962, sample SAMEA2042662) | human gut metagenome | biome: human gut; feature: human-associated habitat; material: faeces...
GCGGGAATGATAAATGATGAAGGGAAAGAACTGACGGTAGAAGAAATTGGAGCTCCTAACTTGCTGGCCTCGGCTTTTATTTTTGCCACTGAAAATCGTTTTCCCGTTAATGTAGAAGCAATAGGACTTTGTGAGGTTTTTATAATAGGTAAAGAACGATTTTTAGAATTTATGCGTTTGCATCCATTGATGATGCAGAATTTTTTGAAGGATATTTCGGACAGGAGTGTCTTTTTAAGCAGGAAATTGAATGAGTTTGCTTTGTTGAATTTAAAGACTCGTTTGTTGAAATATCTAGAAACACATTCTGCTATTCATAATCAGCAGGAGGTGGCGCAGAAGCTGGGAGTTACTCGTCCGTCATTGGCTAGGGCGCTGTCTGAACTGGTGAATGAAGGGAAAATAAAGAAATAATTTGAGATTTCTTTTTTTAAGTGGAAAACGTGTCTTGTATCTTTGAGAGTTTTTATGTGTAACCCATTCTTGTGAAAGTGTTCAAGTTGTTTTTCTATAAAAACTTTGACTTTAAAGAAAGAAAAGGATCCTTGTCTATAAGGATTGGTTCTTTTGAAATGAGGACTATTTTGAAATTCTCTTGATTAAAAAAGAGGGTGAATTCAAGACCCTTTATGTGATTCTTTTGTCTTGATTCACCCTTTGGGAAATATTTGGTTGGTGTGTATTCAACATGTTACTTCATCTGAATACTTTTATCTCGTACTTTTCTTAATATTTGTTGTAATTCGAATACTTTTTCGGGATGTTCAGTCGCTAAATTCACTTTTTCCCCTGCTTGTTTCATATCATATAACTGGGGAATACCTAAATAACCAGTTTCAATTTTTGGCCCCCAAGGAATCATTTTAGGACCATCGCTGCCTTCAATAAATTTCCAATCTTTAGTACGCACGGATAGGGTGTGATTGGATGCCTGTTCAATAACCCATGGGCGGTCTGTTTTGTCTTGTCCTAATAAATTTGCTAACCGATTGTAGCTGTCGGGAGCACTTCCTTTCGGAATACGGGCATCTACCAAAGAAGCCAGTGATGCCAACCAGTCTATTTGTGAAATAAGCACATCGCTGACTTCCGGCTTGTTGATAGCTTTAGGCCAGTGTACAATTACAGGAACACGGGTACCCCCTTCAAATGCACTGTATTTTCCACCTCTCAGGTTACCGGCAGGTTCGTGCCCGTTCAGTAGCTCTTCTGCCTTGTCATCGTATCCGTCGTCTACTACCGGTCCATTGTCGCTGGAAAGAATAATTAATGTGTTCTGGGTCAATCCCATTTTATCGAGGGCCTCGAGTAACTGACCTACACTCCAGTCAAATTGTGCGATAGCATCACCGCGCAGTCCCATCTTGTTTTTACCACGGAAGCGATTGTGTGGAAAACGGGGAACATGCACATCATTAGTGGCGAAATACATAAAGAAAGGCTCGTCTTTATGTTGTTTGATAAAATCAACTGCATGTGCGGTAATGGAATCGGCTATATTTTCATCTTTCCATAATGCTTTGCCACCTCCTTTCATATAACCGATTCGGCTGATGCCGTTCACGATAGACATATCATGACCGTGGCTCGGCTTCAGATTATATAAAAGTTCAGGATTGTCTTTTCCGGTAGGTTCACCGGGGAAATTTTTTATATAGCTTACTTCTATCGGAGCTGAAGGATCATAATTGGCTACTTGACCATTCTCGATAAATACACAGGGAACCCGGTCGGCTGTGGCTGCCATGATATAGGAATAGTCAAACCCCAAATCACCTAGAGAAGCGGAGAGAGGGGCATTCCAGTCTTGTTGTGCAGTTTTATCACCTAATCCTAAATGCCATTTGCCAAATGCTCCTGTGGCATATCCGGAGCTTTTAAACATATCTGCCATAGTATACTGCTCGGGGCGTATAATCATTCCTGCATTGCCTGCAGCTACATCTGTTCCGGGTTTACGCCATGCATATTCTCCGGTCAGCATGGAATATCTGGATGGGGTACTGGTAGCGGCGGTAGCGTGTGCGTTGATAAATCGTATCCCTTCGGATGCCAGACGGTTGACATTTGGAGTTTGTACGTTTTTTGCTCCATAACACTCCAAGTCACCATATCCTAAATCATCAGCATAAATGAAGATGACATTGGGCTTGTCTGTGTTTTGATTTTTATTTTCCGCATGAACAGCCAAGCATGAAGTAAATGCCAATGAGAGCATTCCGTAATGTCTTTTTTTCATAGTAATTATATTGTTTAGTGAGTAATCAATTCTACAAAGATAAAGATATATTTTAAAAACGGGGATTAATTCTACAAAATTGTGGAATGAAATTGTGGTATTTCCACATAATGTGGAAAATAAAAAAATGATTATTCTGTTGATTTTTAGTGTATTGAATGGTACTATGCCCCGTGGTATATTTTTTGTTATGTGAATTAACATAATACGCTAAAAACTAAACTTTTAAATATATAACCATTTACCTTAACAAAACAAGGGTGAAAAGCTGATAGAAAAGCCATGTTCCCCCTGAATGGGAAAATCTGTATATAACTCAGTTTTAAGCTTCCCGGTTCGTGACGAATCGGGAAGTTTCTATTTTTTTCTTAATGAATCTAGTTTTTCTACAAGTCTTTTACTGAAAATAAGTTAATATTAATGGATGAAATGCAGTATTTGATCTCTTTTTTACTTTTAAGAGTAGAAAATAGATTAATACATTATGGTTATGAAAAAGTTGAACCTTTTATTATTAGCATTCCTGGTAGTTATGGGAGTCACTCTCCAATCATGTGATGATAGTGACGGCTACTCTCTTGGTGATGTGGCAGTGGATTGGGCTACTGTAAATGTGAAAGGTGCCCATGTATATGACTTTACCGGTGACAGATGGGGACAAATTTGGCCTGCAACTACTGATTATTTTTGGTATTCCCCGATAGATGGACAACGAGTTATTCTTTATTTCAATCCTTTGTATGATAATTATCCGGAAGGATATGATTGTTCAGTCAAAGTGTTGAATATAAAGGAAATTCTAACTAAACCTATAGAGGAGTTAACAGCAGAGAATGAAGAAACGTTTGGCAATGATCCTGTAGATATATTTGAAGGTAATATGTGGATTAGTGGTGGTTATTTAAATATTATTTTTAATCAGAATATGCCTTCTAAAATGAAACATTTGGTTAGTTTGGTAAAGAACACTACAATTACGCCCGACCAGGATGGCTATATTCATTTAGAATATCGTTACAATACGTATGCTGATACTACTGGTTATTGGAGAAACGGTGCGGTATCCTTTAATTTGAATTCTTTGGAAATAACATCGGAAACAAAGGGTATAAAGGTAAAAATAAACTCGGCTAAAAATGGTGAGAAGGAAGTCACTTTTGATTTAAAAGAAACACCGTCACCAGTAGGTTTGAGCCAAATGGATTTTTCTCAAATGGAAATCAAATAATTAGGGTTTGATTAGAGAGAGTTGTGTGTGGCCCCTTGCATCTTGTTGTGGTAGATGCAGGGGGCTGATTGTATTGTTGATAACGTTTTTCAGTTTGATATTTGTTGTTTATTGGTTGGTTGATGGAAAAAATTGTATGGTTACTTCGTTTTTTTTCTTATTTCAGTGTTTTTTCAGAATTATCTTGTTTCTTTGTCTTTAAGAACCAAAAGTTGGACTTATGAAAATACTATTAGTAGAAGACGATGCTAATTTGCGTGAAGTGACTCAGCGTTCATTGGAAAAGGAGCGTTATGTGGTGGAAATTGCTGCCGATTACCGTACTGCATTACAAAAGATAGAGGATTATGATTATGACTGTATTTTGCTGGATATTATGTTGCCGGATGGGAGTGGCTTGGATTTGTTGGAAAAGTTAAAAAAAATGCATAAACGGGAAAATGTTATCATTCTTTCAGCCAAAGATTCTATAGAAGACAAAGTGCTAGGATTGGATCTCGGAGCTGATGATTATCTGCCTAAACCTTTTCATTTGGTGGAACTGAATGCACGTATCAAAAGTGTGATACGCCGTCATCAGCAAGGTGGGGAAAATAGTATCAAATATGGAAATATAGAAATTTTTCCCGATAAATATGGGGTGACCGTAGCTGGAAAGAAGCTTGAACTGAACCGTAAGGAATATGATATTCTGGTTTATTTTATGAACCGTCCCGGCAGATTGGTTAATAAAAGCACACTTGCCGAATCCGTATGGGGCGACCATATAGATCAAGTCGATAATTTTGATTTTATCTATGCCCAAATAAAGAATTTACGAAAGAGGTTGAAAGAGGCAGGAGCTACTCCTGAACTGAAGGCTGTTTATGGTTTTGGATATAAAATGGTAGTGGAATAAATGAAATTGATTTATTATGTCATTATCCGTATATCGTTAGTGTTGTCGGTTTTATTGACTGGCTGGGCCATCCTTTTCTATTTTACTGTAATGGATGAGGTGAATGATGAAGTGGATGACTCATTGGAAGATTATTCTGAAATTATCATCATACGTGCATTGGCGGGAGAGGAGCTTCCTTCTAAAAATACAGCTTCCAACAATCAGTATTTCCTGCGTGAAGTGACAAAGGAATATGCAGGATCTCGTGATGATATCCTTTATAAGGATTCTATGGTTTATATTCCCGAAAAAGATGAAACTGAACCTGCACGAATCCTTACTACCATTTTTAAGGATGATGGCGAAAAGTTTTTTGAATTGACGGTAGCGACCCCTTCTATAGAAAAAGATGATTTGAAAGATGCTATGGCAGGTTGGATGATTTTTCTTTATATAGCTTTATTACTGACTATAATTGTTATTAATGTGTGGGTGTTTTATCGGAATATGCGTCCTCTTTATGTATTGCTTCATTGGTTGGATAAATATCGTATCGGTAAGGTAAACGAGCCTTTACAAAATAATACCCGGGTTTCAGAATTCAGAAAATTGAATGAGGCGGCTGTTCGTTATGCAGAGCGCAGTGAGCAGATGTTCGAACAGCAAAAACAATTTATTGGTAATGCATCTCATGAGATGCAGACACCACTAGCTATTTGTCGTAATCGGTTGGAGATGCTGATGGAGGATGAAAATCTTTCAGAAAGCCAATTGGAGGAGTTGATGAAAACCCATCAGACTTTGGAGCATATAACGAAGCTGAACAAGTCTTTGTTATTGCTTTCGAAGATAGAGAACGGTCAATTTACGGATACTACCCAAGTAGAAGTGAATAAATTATTGAGGCAATATTTGGAGGACTATAAAGAAGTGTATCAATATCGTGAGATCATAACAAGTGTAGAGGAAGAAGGTATTTTCTATCTTACGATAAATGAGACACTGGCAGTGGTGTTGCTTACCAATTTGTTGAAGAATGCTTTTGTACACAATATAGACGGTGGACACATCCGGATTGTCATTACTCCCCACAGTGTGATGTTTTGCAATACAGGGGCGGCACAACCGCTGGATGCCCGGCGTATTTTTGAGCGTTTTTATCAAGGAAAGAAAAAAGAAGGCTCAACCGGTCTAGGCTTGGCAATAGCAGATACGATATGTAAAATGCAGGCTCTCAGGCTTTGCTATGAATATAAGAGTGGGGAGCATTGTTTTATACTTTATACATCCACTCATAATCAATGAAAAAAAATCGTGTTTTTTTCAGAATTTCAAATTCTTTTCAGAATCTCCCTTCATATTTGCATCAGAAAACAGAATGTAGAACCAAATAAAAAAAATGACGATTATGAAAAAGGTATTATTATTGTTAGTGTGCTTATTTACGTTGCAAACAGTGGTATGGGCGGATGATGACAAACCTATTCAAGTAAACCAATTGCCTCAGACTGCACAAACTTTTATCAAAACTCATTTCCCCAATAACAAGGTGGCGATGGCTAAAATGGAAACAGACTGGTTTGATAAAAGCTATGATGTGATTTTTACCAATGGAGACAAATTGGAATTCGATAAGAAAGGGGTTTGGACAGAAGTGAATTGCAAATACAGCGCTGTACCTGTCGCTGTGGTTCCTGACGCGATAAAGAAGTACGTCACTACGAATTATCCCGATGCCAAGATGCTCAAGATCGAGAGGGACAAGTATGATTATGAAGTGAAACTTTCTAATGGTTGGGAGATAAAGTTTGATATGCAGTTCAATGTGATTGATATTGACAATTAATTATTAGTTATAGATCTGAAGTGTGGTTTATGTGAATAAACTGAAGCTTTGCAGGCCGTTTCTTGTTCCATGAAGAAACGGCCTGTCTTTTTTATTGATTTTAATAGCATAGTAATTCTGCCGACACGATCTTGTAATAGATAACATGGATATTTGCATAGTTTTAATAATAAAGATATGCATCTAAGAACGTATTATCCTACAGTGGTTTTATCGGATATCCATCTGGGAACCTCTCATTCCAAAACAATTGAAGTCAGTAACTTTCTGAAATCTGTCAATTGTGACCGTCTGATATTGAACGGAGACATTATAGATGGTTGGCATTTGCGTAAGGCAGGTACTAAGAGGTGGCAAGCAAAACATACTGATTTCTTTAAGGTTATCATGAAGATGATGGAGAACTTCGGTACTGAAGTAATTTATGTGTGTGGCAACCACGATGATTTTCTGGACAGCTTGGTCCCTATGACATTCTATAACGTAAAAATCGTCAAAGAATACATCCTTGAAACACATGGAAAGCGTTATTATGTGACACATGGCGATATATTCGACCGGGTTACTACGCAGATGAAATGGTTAGCCCGGTTGGGCGATGCAGGTTATACATTCCTCTTATGGGTGAACCGCTTTTATAACCAATATCGTACTAAGCGGGGGAAACCGTATTATTCTCTGTCACAGGCCGTCAAACAAAAAGTAAAGTCGGCTGTTTCCTATATATCGGACTTTGAGAAAGTATTGGTGGAGTTTGCACGTGTACGTAAATGTGACGGAGTGATTTGTGGTCATATCCATCATCCGGCTAATACCTATTATGATGGTATTCATTATCTGAATTCGGGCGATTGGGTAGAAAGCCTTTCGGCACTGACTGAGGATGCGGACGGGAATTGGAATATCATGGAATACCATCATGTACTAGCTGATGAGAATGAAGAAAATAAAGAGTTTACCCTAATACATACAGCCTCATGAAATTTTTATTTATAGTACAGGGTGAGGGGAGAGGACATCTTACTCAAGCCATTACGTTGGAGGAAATATTGCGCCGGAACGGTCACGAAGTAGTGGAAGTACTGGTAGGTAAAAGTAGTTCGCGCCGCTTGCCGGGATTTTTCAATCGTAATATCCATGCTCCGGTAAAACGTTTTGTCAGTCCTAATTTTCTGCCTACACCAGCTAACAAACGGGTGAGTTTGATGCGGAGCGTGGCGTATAATCTAGTGAAACTTCCTGTGTATATCAATAGCATTAACTACATTCGTCAGCGTATCGAGGACAGTGGTGCGGATAGGGTTATCAATTTCTATGAATTGCTGACCGGACTGACTTATTTCCTGTTCCGTCCCTCTGTTCCGCAAATCTGTATAGGGCATCAATATCTGTTCTTGCATAAAAGTTTTGAATTTCCAAAGGCTGATAAAGTAAGCTTGGCTCTTTTGAAGTTTTTTACCGTATTGACCAGCTTGGGGGCGAAGGAACGTTTGGCTCTTTCTTTTCGTCACATGAACGATGATCCTCAGAATCATATCCGTGTGATTCCTCCCTTGTTGCGTAGGGAAGTGACTTTACATGAACCTTATTCCGGTGACTATATACATGGCTATATGGTTAATGCGGGTTTCAGTGAAAATGTAATGAAATGGCACAGGCAACATCCCGGGATACCGCTTCGTTTCTTTTGGGACAAGTGGGAGGAGGAACCGGTGAAGAGAGTGGACAATACATTGAGCTTTTATCAACTGGATGATGTGGAATTTTTGAGGCAGATGGCGGGATGTAAGGCTTATGCCAGTACTGCCGGATTTGAATCGGTGTGCGAGGCCATGTATTTAGGCAAACCTATTCTGATGGTTCCTGCTCATATAGAACAGGACTGTAATGCATATGATGCCGAAAAAAGCGGTGCGGGTATCATTTCCTCAGATTTTAATTTGCAACAGTTGCTGGAATTTGCGAAAGATTACCACCCCAATCGTGATTTTGTGTATTGGGTACGTGGAGCTGAATATACTTTGTTGAATTTGTTAGAGAGTGATTCTTCCAATTATCAACAAGTTTTATTTAATGAGATGTATTTGGTTGAAGAGTTTATTTGATTTTCTTATAAAAACTCTCTTTAAGTCATGGCTGTATGCGTCGGCTGTGACTTTTTTATTGTTATTGATTTGTAGTTATATTGACATGTTATTGTAATGTGTATGACGTTTTTTTGCTAAAAATATTAAAACCGTATGGAGAAGAAGAAAAAGGAAGATAAATATTATCTGCCGAGAGATATCAGTTGGATGTATTTTAATCGTCGCATTTTGCAGGAAGCCATGAAAGAACGTGTTCCCATACTGGAACGGTTGAGCTTTTTAGGAATTTACTCTAATAATTTGGATGAATTTTTCAGAGTACGTGTAGCTACTCAAAGCCGGGTGGCCGAGTGCGAAGATAAAGCGGCGCATTCTGAACGGGAAGAAGCATTGAAACTGATTAGACAGATAAATAAACTGAACAACAGGTACTCTAAAGAATATGAAGGTGCGATCAAGCAGGTAACGGCAGAATTGGAGAAAGAAAATATTTGTTTAGTCAATCATGTACAACTGGATGAGGAACAACAGTTATTTGTCGATTCTTTTTATCAACAACGGCTGAATGGGTTTATTAGTCCTGTCTGGCTGAAATCAGTAAAACAACTGGGTAACGAAGCGGATGAAAATATCTTTTTGGCTGTAAAGATGAGGAAAGAAGGACATAAAGTTGGAGAATATGCAATTATAGAGCTGCCTGTAGCACAGGCAGGGCGTTTTATCCGTCTGCCGGATAAGGATGGTAAAAATTACCTGATGTATTTGGATGATGTGGTACGCTATTGTTTACCATTGATATTTCATGGTATGAACTATAAACATTTTGAAGCGTATGCTTTCAAGTTTACCAAAGATGCGGAGATGGAGATAGACAATGATCTGCGTAACGGAATGATGCAGAAAATTTCTAAAGGAGTAAAGAGTCGCAAACGAGGTGAGCCTTTACGGGTTATTTATGATGCCAGTATGCCTAAAGATCTTTTAAAACGTGTCATGAACAAGTTGAATCTGGATAAGTTGGATACAGTATTGGGCGGTGGAAAATATCATAACCATAAGGACCTGATGCGTTTTCCAGACTGTGGCCGGAAAGATTTGAAATACCCTGAATGGACTCCTGTTTTGAAAGATGAGCTTTCGGGTAACGTTGGTATGTTGGAGCTGATTCGTAGGAAAGATCGTTTTATTCATGTGCCTTATCATAGTTTCGATTCTTATATCCGTATATTGCAGGAAGCGGCGATTAATAAAGAAGTAAAAAGTATCAAGACAACCCTCTATCGTTTGGCTAAAGATTCGAAAGTGGTAAAAGCATTGATTAATGCGGCACGCAATGGAAAGAAAGTAACAGTAGTTATTGAATTGCTGGCACGTTTTGACGAGGCTTCCAATATAGATTGGTCAAAGAAAATGCAGGATGCCGGTATCCGTGTGATATTTGGGGTGGAGGGACTGAAGGTACACTCTAAGATTACCTATATATCCATGAAAACAGGTGCGGATATAGCTTGTATCAGTACAGGAAACTTTCATGAAGGTAACGCCCGTATGTACACTGATTATATGTTGATGACGGCTGCTAAGAATGTGACGCGTGACGTGAGTTTGGTCTTTGATTTTATAGAACGCCCTTATTCTCCCGTTCGCTTCAAAGAACTGTTGGTATCTCCTAATGAGATGAAGCAAAAATTTATCCGTCTTATTAATGAAGAAATTAAGAACAAGCAGGCCGGAAAACCTGCTTACATTTTGATAAAGATTAATCATATTACTGATCCGGTAATGGTGAAGAAACTGTATGAAGCATCTTCGCATGGTGTTCGGATAGACTTGCTGGTTCGTGGTAATTGTTCACTGATTACGGGAGTGCCGGGAGTGAGTGATACAATTCGTATCAATGGCATCATAGACCGTTATCTGGAACATTCGCGTATTTTTATTTTTGCCAATGGTGGTGATGAGAAAATGTTCATTGGTTCGGCTGACTGGATGCCGCGCAATTTGGATAACAGGGTGGAAGTGATTGCTCCCGTTTACGATCCGGAAATAAAGGCAGACTTGAAGCGGGTAGTGGAATATGGTTTGAAAGATACTCTGCAAGGACGGGTGGTGGACGGAACAGGAGAGAATCGTCCTTGGATATCGGAAGATAAGACAGCTTTCCGTTCGCAGGAGGAATTATACAAATATTATTTAAATGAAAACAGAATAAAGGATTAAGATGGGAAAAGTGAATTATGCTGCTATTGATATTGGTTCTAACGCTGTGCGCCTTTTGATAAAAAGCATTGACAGGGAGGCTGTGCAGGAGAAAAAAATTAAAAAAGTGATGATGCTTCGCGTACCCCTACGACTAGGGTTCGATGTTTTCTCCATAGGTGAATTGTCCGAGAAGAAAGCGGATAAGCTGAGACGTTTGATGAAGGCTTTCCGTCAGTTGATGAAAATTTATGATGTGGATGATTACAGGGCATGTGCTACTTCGGCTATGCGGGACGCGCGTAACGGGAGGACGATAATCAAGAAAATCGAAAAGGATACAGGTATCCGCATTGAGATAATTGATGGTCAGGAAGAGGCTCGAATGATTTATAATAATCATATAGAGTGTATGGAAGACCGTCTGGGTAATTATATGTATGTGGATGTGGGTGGTGGCAGTACAGAGATTAATCTGTTGACTAACGGTGAGTTGGTATGGTCGGTGTCTTACAACATCGGTACGGTGCGTATGCTGAGTAATGCTGTTAAAGAAGGAACTTGGCAGCAAATGGAAGAAGAGCTTATGAAAGTGACGGAAGGTGTTGCCGCGATCAATATCATCGGATCGGGTGGGAATATTAATAAGTTGTTCCGCCTGGCAGATAAGAAGGATAAGAAGTTGCAACGTTTGCCGGTCAGTTCGTTGCAAACAGTCTATGATGTGTTGAAACCGCTGACTCCGGAGGAAAGGGTAGAGGCATTCAGTCTAAAGCAAGACCGTGCCGATGTAATTGTGCCTGCTGCGGAAATTTTTCTGAAAATTGCAGAAGTAGTGCATGCAGAATATATTTATGTTCCGGTCATTGGACTGTCTGATGGTATCATTGACAATCTGTATGCCAAAAGCCTTGAGAAAGAAATGAAAGCTGAATAAGCTTTCATTTTAATACTGTTTGTGTTGTACGGCTTCAAAAATATTCGCTTTTCTCTGATAAATTGTTGGAAATTAATAGTTGAAGTTTCAAAATTTGCTATATATTTGTAATCGTTAACAACTAACAAACAGAAATACCATGATGAACAAAATGTGCATGGCAGCTATAATAGCTGCTTCTTTGTATGCAGGGACTACTTTTGCCCAACCTGCCGCCGTAAAGAAAATCATTGAAACGGGCCAAACTGATAACCGGGTAATGCATCAGTTGGATATTCTCACCAATCGTTTTGGGGGAAGAGTTATTGGCTCGGATGCATATGAGAATGCAGCCGAGTGGATGATGCGTGAATATAAACGGTGGGGTATTGACGTACGCTTGGAAGAAGCTGGGGAACTGCCGGTAGGTTTTAACCGTGGTCCATGGTTCGGACGTTTAATCGGGGGAGATCAGGCGATGGATTTGCATTTTGTCACTCCATCCTACACTTCAGGTACTAAAGGTCTGCAACGCGGGCATGTTTTGATAGAGCCCCGTACTCAAGAAGAACTAGACCGCATGAAACATCAGTTGAAAGGCGCTTGGGTGTTGATTTCAGGTGAAAATGTAGGTTGGCCTGTTGACCGTTCTGCTAAAGGAGATTCGTTGAGAGCTGCTATCAAAGCTGAAAATATAGAAATAGAAAAGCAGAATGCTGCCTTGATGGAAGAGAATTGGAGCAAAGGAACCAAACATGCCATGAAGCCTTTGCGTGAAATGCCGGGACTATTTTATAAAGAAATGTGTGAGGCAGGAGCACTTGGCTTTATTCAGTCGGCACCTGTACCTTTACGTGCTTTGTATGATCGTGCTTTATTAAATGATCCCCATACTACGTTTGATAATTTGCCCGAAGTCTGTGACATCAAATTGGATGAACATCAATACAAAATCATCAAGCAGATGGTGAAAGAACGCCGGAACTTCTGGCTGGAATTTGATATTCGTAATCATTTCAAACTAGGTCCTGTGAAATATCATAATGTCGTAGCATCCATTAAAGGTACTAAATATCCGGATGAATATGTTATTATAAGCGGACATCTTGATTCTTATGATGTGGCAACCGGTGGTATAGACTGCGGTACAGGTATTGGTCCTATGATGGAGGCTGCCCGTATGATTGCACTTTCCGGTGCAAAACCTAAACGTACTATATTGTTTGTGGCTTTTGCTGGAGAGGAATTTGGTTTGTTGGGCGCAAAATCTTATGTCAAGACTCACGCTAAAGAGTTAGGAAAGATTGCTAATCTATTCAATCGGGACGGAGGACCGACTCCTCCGGTGGGAATCTCCGTTCCTCAGGCTATGTATGATGATTTTGTGGAAGTGTGCAAGCCTGTGAAAGAAATCCGTGCGGATTATCCGTTTGAAGTAAAGGTAGCGAAACCTTTTAAACGTCCTACTCAAAGCGGTGGTACGGATGCCAGTGTTTTTGCAGTGGAAGGAGTGCCTACTTTTGGTTTCAATACACAAGACATAAAAGGATATAATTTCTCTTATGGGGAAATATGGCATACGGAACGTGATCTTTATACGAAGAATATACCAGAATACCAAGAGCATGCAGCTACGGTAACAGCGGTGGTCGCCTTGGGAATTGCTAATTTAAGTAAACAGTTATCTCGTGAAGGAATGCACAAAAAGTAGCGCAAATGTTCTTTTTTTCTTCTTTTAGTGGAATTATGTCGTTTTGATGTGTAAAAAATGTTAGCTTAAGTTCAATCTACTGAGATAATCTTTACCTTTGCTGCGCATATAAAGCAAAATGTAGGTAAACAAAAAACCTGCGATATTTGTTAATATAGAAAAGGTAAATTATCAAATAAAAGTAAATAGAAGCTTATGTCACAGATTATTGGACATATTTCACAAGTTATCGGACCGGTAGTCGATGTGTATTTTGAGGGCAAAGGCATCGACACCGATCTGCTTCTTCCAAGCATTCATGATGCATTGACTATCAAACGCAATGACGGCAGAATTCTAGTCGTGGAAGTTCAACAACACATTGGTGAAGACACAGTGCGTACTGTAGCTATGGATAGTACGGACGGTTTGCAACGTGGTATGGAAGTAATTCCGACAGGACATCCTATTACTATGCCGGTTGGTAATCAGATTAAAGGCCGGTTGATGAACGTAGTAGGTGAGGCTGTGGACGGTATGCGCCCGCTGAGTAAGGAAGGGGCGTTTCCCATTCACCGTGAGCCCCCTAAGTTTGATGAATTGTCTACTGTGCAGGAAGTGCTCTTCACAGGTATCAAGGTTATTGATTTGCTGGAACCTTATTCAAAGGGTGGTAAAATCGGATTGTTTGGGGGGGCCGGTGTAGGCAAGACCGTGCTTATTATGGAGCTGATTAATAACATTGCCAAGAAACATAACGGCTTTTCCGTTTTTGCCGGAGTCGGTGAACGTACACGTGAAGGTAACGACCTGTTGCGTGAAATGATTGAATCTGGTGTAATCCGCTACGGAGAAGAATTTAAGAAAAGTATGGAAGAAGGCCATTGGGACCTTTCCAAAGTAGACTATAATGAAGTTGAAAAGTCACAGGCTACATTGGTGTACGGACAGATGAACGAGCCTCCCGGCGCACGTTCTTCCATTGCTCTTTCGGGGTTGACCGTTGCCGAATCTTTCCGTGACCGCAAAAACGGTGACAGCAACGGACCACGTGATATTTTGTTCTTTATCGACAATATATTCCGTTTCACTCAGGCGGGATCCGAAGTTTCGGCATTGTTGGGTCGTATGCCTTCTGCCGTGGGATATCAACCTACTTTGGCTTCCGAGATGGGTAAGTTGCAAGAACGTATTACGTCTACGAAGCAGGGCTCTATTACATCGGTACAGGCCATTTATGTACCGGCCGATGACTTGACCGACCCGGCTCCGGCGACTACATTTAGCTTTTTGGATGCTACGACGGTATTGAGCCGTAAGATTTCTGAGTTAGGTATCTATCCGGCCGTGGATCCGTTGGAGTCTACGTCCCGAATCCTCGATCCGAATATTGTAGGCGAGGAACACTATCAGGTCGCTCAGGGTGTAAAACAGCTTTTACAGCATTATAACGAATTGCAGGATATTATCGCCATTTTGGGTGTTGATGAGTTGTCGGACGAAGACAAACTGGTGGTGAATCGTGCTCGTCGGGCACAGCGGTTTTTGTCGCAACCTTTCCACGTGGCCGAGCAGTTTACCGGTCTTCAAGGTGTGATGGTTCCGTTGGAAGAGACTATTCGCGGGTTTAAGATGATTCTTAACGGCGAGATGGACGAATATCCCGAACAAGCATTCTTGAACGTGGGTACAATAGACGAGGCCATTGCCAAAGGTAAGAAGTTGTTAGAACAAGCGAAGACCGCTCACTAATAAAAACGAGAATTATGGTACTTGAAATTATATCTTCGGAACAAATCCTTTTTAAAGGAGAAGTCGAATCGGTTACCCTGCCGGGAGCAAAAGGTTCGTTTACAGTTCTTGAAAATCATGCATCGTTGATTTCTACGCTCGATGCCGGTACCATTGAGTATGTAACGGGCGGTGAGCGGCATTCGGTATCCGTCGGTGGCGGG
>ENA-OPCJ01000261-OPCJ01000261.1-human-gut-metagenome-genome-assembly--contig:-NODE-261-length-13861-cov-6.058887_pt1 | contig 13861 bp, 10 predicted proteins | sample MGYA00241565_ERZ501481 | MGnify/ENA primary metagenome ERZ501481 (study PRJEB25962, sample SAMEA2042662) | human gut metagenome | biome: human gut; feature: human-associated habitat; material: faeces...
TGCGGCTTTATGGTGACCCATCGGAGATTCGAACTCCGGACACCTTGATTAAAAGTCAAGTGCTCTGCCAACTGAGCTAATGAGTCAAATGGGGTGGAATGACGGATTCGAACCGTCGGTCTCCAGTGCCACAAACTGGCGCGTTAACCAACTACGCTAATCCCACCATGTGGCGCGGCAAAAGGGACTCGAACCCCTGACCTACTGCTTAGAAGGCAGTTGCTCTATCCAGCTGAGCTATTGCCGCATACTTAACTTAAAAATTTGTTTTTCCCTTAAGTCAGCTTCATTATTATACATCAGCAAACTCCATTTGTCAACACTTTTTTTAATTTTTTATAATTATTTTCCTGTTTTAATTTGATGATGAAGTTAATGATATAGGCATTTTAACACATTGCAGATAATAATGTCAATATCACTTGGTATTAATATCGAAATGTTGTTATCAATTAAGTTATCTTAATCAGTCCCTTTATTATGAACCATTCTTTGCGCAAGTGCAATGTTTCTGTATTCGGGTTCGTAACTTACTTCTCTTATAAGTTTAATAAAAGGAGGAAGTTTGTAAGGCTGATCTTCTGACAGCAATTCTATCTCAAGCGTTGCTCTGTCATTCCAAAACGGATATACATCAAGTTCAAAATATTCGTCATCATACACTATGCAATATCTGTCCTTTGAAATAATACCCGTTATACATTCTTTTCTTGAAAGATAATTATTGTATTCGGCTTGTGTCAAATAAGATTCTTTTTCTATCCTTTTCAAATCATTAATCTTGATTTTTACCGTTTTAATATATACTGCGTCTTTGCCGTAACCACGCTTCCGTATTCTGAACATTCCTTCCTCGGGAGTGTTTAAATATGCCTGAGTAATCGCAACCTTTCTGCAAGCAGTCATATTATTAAGATAATCAATATCAGGGTATTCTATCAAAAACTTACGCTCAATTTCAAGAGGTTCCGGAACACCGATGAACCCTAATACTTCTTTAAGCAAATTATCGAGCCTTTTATTAAAATCACTGTTATTTGGTATAACTCGCAGGTGTGATGTGCCTGTCCATATAGAAAGTAATTTTTCGTCAAGTTCCTTGGCGAGCTTTACATCTTCTTTTCTGACAGAATTGCAGTTCTTAATGTAAGTGTTTTCATCTGTACAAGCAACACTTTTTAAATGAAATACAGCATCATACGAATTTCTTAATACATCTTCATTTTTATTACTTATTGAAATATATTTTTTAAATTCGGCATCGGTAACATATGCTTTGCTGTCAAGCAATCCTCTGTCAAATAAAATTACAGCCTTTTCCCCATTGTATGCCTTAGCTTTCTCTTCGAGAGAATTTTCTTCTTTTAATTGAGTTTCAAAAAGTTGTTTATGGAACTCATATACACCAAGTTTTTGCGGAGTAATGCCGTTGCTCAATAAATTACTTGCAATTTCTTCTAATATAAAAACTTTTATATTTAACTTTTCAAGTTCATCTTTCAAAAAATTCAAAGCAGTTGTTTTACCGCCACATGGACCGCCAGTCAAAACTATTTTAATTACCTCTGCCATAAATTCACCTCATTTAATTTATTATAACCTTTGAAATATTTATTATTATTCTGTATTTGAAAAAAGGCGATTGCTAAATTAATCTGCAATCGCCTTTTTAATATTACTTACTTCGTTTTTTACCGAAAATTATTGTTCCTGCAAAACCTGCTGCACATAAACCGACAAGCACACCTAAGAAAGTGAGATTATCACCTGTTTTTAAGGTAATAGGCTCAACATACTGTGTTTTATAAAGCGTTTTTTCCTGAACAACGGTTTTAACTGTAGGAGTAGGCTGTACAGTTGTCGGTTGCGGTTGTGGCTCTGTTTCTGATATTTTGTCAAACAAATAAACATAAACAACATCTTCAATTCCAGATACAATTTCAGTCGGTTCAACATCCCACTTGCCGTTTTCATAACCGTAATTTGCTGTCATACCTGTTGGAATATTGATTCTTGCAGTACCGTTGACATTCCACTTACCCTCTTTGTCAAGCAAAGTTACATAGTATGAAATATCATTTGCACTCTTATCTTCCCAAGTACCGTTTACTACTTTAAAGGTAATTTTCTTTTGATATTTGTCGGGTATTCCGTCAGGCTTTTCTCCGTTGCCTATCTTATCTACTTCCCATATTGCCGTGAAGATATAGGCTACATCGTCTTTGCCTTTCTGCTTATCCCAACCCATAAATACATAATTTGTTCTCGTTGGATCTTCGAGTTTTATATTCTTTTCAAGAACAAATGTTGCGACATCATCACCCGAATAGGTTTTGTTATCGTGAACCCATACACCGCCGTTCGGCTTTACCTGTATTTTCTTTCCGTACTCTACTACCTGTGTAGCAGGTGTTGGTTTATCGTTTTCGTTTGGTTCTTTGTAATCAACTTTCGGGTCGGTTTTCTTTGTAAAAGTATAAGTGTAAGTTTCCGCATTTGTTCCCTTTACAGGCGACTTTGGTTCAATGTCCCACTTACCGTTTTCATAACCGTAATTTGCTGTCATACCTGTTGGAATATTGATTCTTGCAGTACCGTTGACATTCCACTTACCCTCTTTGTCAAGCAAAGTTACATAGTATGAAATATCATTTGCACTCTTATCTTCCCAAGTACCGTTTACCACTTTAAAGGTAATTTTCTTTTGATATTTATCGGGGATTCCGTCAGGCTTTTCTCCGTCACCTATCTTATCTACTTCCCATATTGCTGTCAATTTATATTTTCTGTCAATTGAATCTGTAATTTGTTGGCTGTTGCTATAAGTGCTTTCACCGCACTTCCAGCCGTCAAATACATACTCATACTTAGTTGGTTTATTATCAATTGTTTTTACGAATTCACCCTCACGGTAAACAAATTTTGTATCACCGTTGAGTGTACCACCATCAAGATTATAAACTACAGAGTAATATTTTATCTCTATGCTGTTATCATCACTGTCAACGGTAAGAACCGCATTATCAATCTGTTTATAATCATTACCGCCTTTTAAAAACACTTTATAATTGCCTTTAGCAAGTTCTGCAGTATAACCGTTATCACCGCTCTGCAAGACAATGTAATCACTGTCAGACTTTACGGCAACCTCGTACGGTTTACCGAATATGCTTTCGGTATCCGCTACAGTATCATCAAGTTTGAAAACCACACTTGAAGTATAGCAGTCCTTTGTTGTGTCTTTTACATAGGCGTATGCAGTTTTAGTTGTACCGTCCTCGTCAATATAACTGCCCCGTACCTCTATGGTATATTCAGTAGAGGGAGTAAGACTGCTAAAAATTATTTTGCCGTCAATTACTTCACCCTTAACACCCTCAAGATAATATTCGCATCTGTCATCAAGATTTGTAAGAGTGAGTGTTGTTGCAGTTGTGGAAGTGTTAGGTTTTTTAAATACTATTACGGTTGTAGTCGAACTGTTTTCCGAGTTTTTATGGAATTTGCAGTTCTTCTTTTGAAGATTAATTTTAATTACACCTTCACCGGCTTTTAAACCGGTTATTGAATAACCGCTTTCTGACTTGCTTAAACTTATGCAATCGCTGCCGGAAATTATTGTTCCCTGACTTACATAACAGGCAGGACATACAACATGAACAACCGAGCTTTGACCTAAGAGGTTAAGAATATCAACGCTCTCACCCTCAAACACGCCAAACACTGCGTTTGCCATATCTTTTGACAGGTCATAATTTTTAAAATTGTCATCATACGACGCTGTCGCAATGATATTTCCGTCAGAATCCTTTACTGTTACGGAAATGCCGCCTTTTAATTTTTCAGCGTTAACAGATGCACCGTAAACTGCCGCATAAGCAAAGCCTTTGTGCGAATAGCTGCGGTTATAAGATCTGCCGCTCATATTATCAGATGCGAACAAGCCTTTATCCGAATTGTAAATTTCAATTTCACTTTTTGTGCCACGCACCACAGCCATATCGTGCTTGTCAAATACATACAGATAAGTGCCAAGCTTATTTTTCCATTCGTAAGTCAGCTCTTGAGGATTACCGTCGTAATTGCTTACTTTTGCCATTAAAAGCTCACTTGAACGAAGGTCTTTACTGTCGCCCCTCATAAATCCGACAATTTCTACTGTCGGATTTGCACCGTCAAGTGCAAGTACGGCCGAGGGAACACCCACCGCACCCAAAATTGTTGCTGCCAATATAAAGCAGAAAACTCTCTGCAATGCTGACAACAACGTTTTTTTGTGTTTTTTTAACATTGCCATATATTACCTCCATGCAAATGATTATATGCAGAAGACAGGCAAATAATACACGGCAAAATAAAAAGGGAAAGCTAAACTTCCCCTTGTCCTAAAAAATTCCGTATTTAGTTTTTAATCGCTGCAATTTACTTCCGATTGGTTTTGTAAGCAGCAACAGGAATATTACATTTGAAACCATATAAACAACGGTAAACGGTGCTGCGGTTGTAATGCTTGCCACAAATCTTGCTATATTAAATGTGCCGTCAGCCCAGAGAGTTGTCCATACATCCATTATAAAAGAAAATACTATGCCCGATAGAGCGCCGTAAATAATAAGCAACACCTTACTCTCAACAAGTTTTTTAGCAAGCAAGCCCGCCAAAAATCCGATAAGTCCCCACGCAAGCATTTGAAACGGAGTCCACGGTCCTTGTCCAAAATAGAAATTTGAAACCACAGCAGAAAAAGATCCTGTAATAAAACCTGCTTCACTGCCAAGATAAATAGCGGTAATAATTACAATTGCAGTAACGGGCTTAAAAAACGGAATGGGAGCAAATACAAACCTGCCCGCTACAGACAATGCCGTCATAACAGCTATTATAACAATTCTGCGTGCATCGTTTTTACCTTTTTCAAAAGAAATAAAAAACGGAATACAGGCAACCACCGACAAAGCAAGCGATATAAAGGCATATTTGCGGTCGCCGAAGAAAAACACTCCGCAAAGTACAATAAGCGGCGCAACCACAAAAACACATAAGTATTTTATTATCTTTTTAGCAGTCATTTTACTCCTCCTTAACAGCGGAAATCAACTCTTCCGTTGTTATAATGCCGTCTTTTATACCTCGTGAAATTTTATTTGCAGAAGTCGTATAAAATCGTTTTCCGCAATAAAATTCGTGCGGTTCAAGTCTTTTTGAAAGAGTACCGTTAAAAAGCATTGCACATACGGTGGAAACTTCAGCCGAAAAATCAAGGTCATGTGTAACAAGTAATATTGTAATTTGGTTGTCGGAAAGTTCTTTTAAAGTTTTTGCAAGTTCTGCTTTTGAAAAACTGTCACAACCCTTTGTCGGTTCGTCAAGCAATAATATTTTCGGTTCGAGAAGTAAAAGTTTTACAAAACCTGCACGCTGAATTTCACCTCCGCTAAGGTCATACGGATGGTGATTTAAAAGACGGTGTACATTAAACTTTTCTGACAATTTATTTATTTTTTCCAAATCCCCGCTCACGCTTTTAAAGTCTTCAAGCAAGCTGTCTTTAACAAATAACAATTGTGGATTTTGAGGCATAGTAGCTGTTTTTTCATTTAGTTTTACCTTGCCTCTGTACGGCTTAAGCCTTGCTCCTATTACGGAAAGCAAAGTTGATTTTCCGCTGCCGTTTGCACCGACAACCGAAAAAATCTCTCCTCTGTTTACCGATAAATTAAGACCGAGGAGCACATCATCAGACTTTTTATCATATCTGAAATATACATTTTTAACCGATAATATTTCATCGTCGGAATTATTATTCTGCAATGTATGTTCTGTAAAAGAATTATTTTTGCAATATTTTGCAAAAAGTTCTCTGCCTTCTTTGACCGTAACGGGGCATTGCGATTTACAATCCGTTACGGAATAAAGCCGTGCAGGCACGGGCAAAGCGAGCATCATAGGATGATTTTTTGAAATTTTGCTAAGAGCGTTGCAAGTATCTTTAGGTGCTGTATCGGTAATTATTTTTCCTTGCTCCATAACAATAATTCTATCCGCAACGGGAAACAGTTTTTCAAGTCTGTGTTCGGTAATAATTACAGTGATACCCAAGTCTTTATTAAGTTTGTCAAGAATTGTAAAAAAGTTTTCTGCCGATACAGGGTCAAGCTGACTTGCGGGTTCGTCAAGAATTAATACATCAGGCTCGGCAACAGATGCCGCCGCAAGATTAAGAATTTGCATCTGACCGCCAGAAAGTGAGTTTGTCTTTTGTTCTATTATTTTTGAAAGTCCAAAGTAAGTAGCCGTTTCACTTATTTTAATATTTATTTCTTCACTCGACATTCCCATATTCTCAAGCGTAAAGGCAAGTTCATGGAGTACGGTATCGGTTACTGTTTGATTTTCGGGATTTTGCGAAACATAGCCTATTTTAAAAGCCGTATCTTCTTCACTGCATTTTTCAATATTTTCGGAACAGAAAAATATTTCTCCCGTTTTTGTGCCGTGAGGAGCTGCCTGCGGCTTTAAAAGTCTTAGCAGTGTTGTTTTTCCGCAGCCGGACTGACCGCAGATAACACAAAACTCTCCCCTTTTCACAGTGAAATTCACATTATCCAAAGCCTTTTCCTGCATCTGCGGATAAGTAAAACTTAAATTTTTGACAGAGAAAATTTCCATACAAGCTCCTCCTTTAACTCAATGATAAACGGCATAAATGATAGTACACCGAAAGCCGACATTCCGATTACGGATAATATTGTAATATCACACATCTCGATATGCGGATATATAAGAAAATCAAGTTGACCTGTCGCTAAAGCAAACAGCACTGTAGTCAACATTCCCAGAGAAAGTACAGTAAAAACCGTATCTGCTTTTGTAAAAGGAAAGCGGCAGTAAAAACTGCGCTTTTTAACTCCGTATCCTCTTGCGCTCATTGAATCGGCAGTTTGAACCGAACCCTCAAGCATTACGGAAACCGAAGCAGAAAATGCACCTATGTATTGTTTAAATTTATTTTTACAGCAAAAATCGGATTGAGCCGCCAACGTGCGCTTAAACACAAGAATAAATTTAGGCACAAAATGAAGTACCATCGAAAACAATAATGCAAGTCTTGGTAAAAATCTTCCGAAAATATATATAAGTTTTTCGGAATCAAACACGCTGTTGAATACCGAAAACCAAAGTATTACGCTCAAAAGCATCAGTCCGAGCACCGCACCGTAAACTATAGCCTCAAGCGTAATAGGAATATCATTTATAAATATAAGCGGTGTTACTCCTTTGTGTGAGAAAAGCGGGTTGGTTATTGTTACAAGTAAAAAAATCAGCACATAACCAAAAAAGGATTTTAAAAATAATTTAAAACCCTTTTGTAATACAGAATAAGCCGCCGCTCCGAAAAGCGACAGCAGTAAAATTATATAATTCCATGTAAACATTGATACCAACAGCACAGATACAAAATATATAAGCTGTGCCAGCGGATTAAAGGAATTAAATCTTAGCATTATTCTTCTCCTGTAAATTCGTTTCCGATATCTGCGCCCAAATCGCAGGTATATAAGAATTTAATTGTATCTCCGTCATGCAAATCATAAGAATTGCAACCTACCGACGGAAAAACATCATTTACGCAGTATTCCCAACCCGAAAGCTGACCGCAAGAAAATTCATAAAGATTTGCGATACCCTCGATATAAATATCTGCGTCCGTTCCCTCGTATTCATATTGAATTTTATTCTGACGGCAGGCTTCACTAAGCGCATCATATGCGGTAGCATTTTCGTCAAGAGTAATCTTTGTAGGCTTGAGAATTACGCCGTCACTCGGAACATAGCTTTCAAGACCGCTTTCAAGCTGATCCATATTATTTAGAATGGTTGAGCAGTTGATTGAAAAAGTAACCTCCATTCCCTCTTTTTGAGATGAAGATGAATAGTAGTCATCGGGAGTCTGAACCGAACAGCCGCATAGCACGGCAGTAATTATCAATACAAGTAATAAAAGTTTTAATTTCATTATTTGTCACCTTTTCTTTTGCCGAATAATCTGAACGGCTCACCGTCTTTTTTCAGCACTGTTAATCTTATAATTAAAAGCACAGCCGCTACTGCCACAAGTCCGATAAGAGAAACATAGAAAATAAAATTATTGTCGTCATCCGAATTTGCCGCCGCTACGGAATCCGGAGTAGATGCAAGCGTAAAAGGCTCGTAATTGTCATCGGCCAAAGCCATTACCTGATCATCATAATTTTCCGCATTATTGGATTCGGGATTTACAGTTGTTTCCTGCTGTTCTTCATCAACTTGCGAATTATGTTTTTCTGTAATATCACCTGTATTTACAGAATTATTTTTATTGTTGCTGTCTATATTAACCTCAGAACTGTCTGTGTTTGAATTTTCAGTGTTCTGTCGGGAATTTTCGCTATTAGAATTATTTTTCTTTGTATCGTCAAATTCAAAAATCTCGGTATTGCCCTTTGACATATATTTATATAAATCAACAAGTGAGTTTAATGCCTGATAACACGCAATATTATTCGATTTTCCGTTTTCAATATGAGAAAAACCGCCGTCAGAATTTTTGAAAGTCATGAGATTGTCAACAAGAGTGTTGCCGTTTTTAATAAATCTTGAATCCGACTGCACATCTATATCGAGTGCAACAAGCGCAGAAATAACTTGGGAAACACTCTCGGAATTTACTGTGCCGAAAGAAGAATATCCGCCTTTTTCATTTTGTTTTTTAGATAAAACATCAAGTGCTCTGTCAATAGATTCTTTTACCGTACTGTCAGATTTATAAGGAGCAAGTGCCTGTAAGCACATTGCGGTAACATCGGTATCGGCAGACTTTCCCATAAGTGTAAAACCGCCGTCCGAAAGCTGTAAGCCTATAATTTTTTTAATAAAATATTCTCTGTCATATTTTGCGTCACTCGGAACTTTTGCATTTGCACAGTCGAGTGACAGCAAGGCATAAACATATGCATTTATACCTTGCTTGTTCACATTTTCACTGTTATAAACTCCGTCACTGAGCAAATTTTTGCCGTTGATATTTTCAGGATTAAGTCCGCAGGCATAAAGTGCAAGTGAGGTACGCTGAAAATCTGTAGCTTTGCTTTTTGATTTATATAACTTTTCGGCAGATTTTATCATAGAACTTTGTACAGCAGTTACATCTGTACCGTATTTTGACAAAGAAATAATATACCACTGTGTTTCAGAATTATCTGTGGTTTCAGAAAGTTTTTGTACAAACGAAGCTGTATCGTCAGCCTTTAAAATTGCCGATTTATACGAGATAATTCCGTCTATAGTTTTTGAAATATCTTCTTTTGTGTAGTTTTCAGCCGCATTTACTGTTACCGATAAAGATAACATTACTGCGCATATAAGTAAAGCTGTCAGTTTTTTCAGCATAATTATCATTCCTTATTAGAATTATTCTGTTTCACCCGAAAGAATTGTCTGAAGTGCTGTAACATCATTTACATCAACTTTTCCGTCTTTGTTTACATCAGCAATTCTTTTCTGCTCATCTGTAAGAACAGTATCGACGCAAAGGCTTGTCTGAATAAGTGTTACATCGTTAATATCAACCTCACCGTCAAGGTTTACATCGTTAATAATCTTTGTATCTACAAATACTGTGTAATCATCAGCGTATCTGAGAACGGCAGGAGCACCGCTGTAACCGTACTTTTCTACCTGTAAGCTATGATCGCCGAATGTGAGCTGATTCTCATCAATTACAACTACGCCATTGTAATCTGTTGTGTATTCTTTTCCGTCAAAATATACTGTCATATTGTCGATAGGAAGAACAGCGTCACCGAAAGTAGCCTTTGCTGTAAATGTAATTTTACCTTCGCTTGTAAGCAATGAAGTATCTGCAATCGGGAGGTAGCATGGATACTCACCGTAATAAAGAACTACTGTATCATTATTATTAAGTGTATAATCGCTTACTCCTACATTAGGAACTACGCTGTTTACAGCATAATACCAGCCGTCCCAGCCGCCGAATGAACCTGCTGCAATGCCGTTTACCTCTGTAATATAGCCTGCATCTGCACCTACTACTTCGATATTATCAGAAACTTCGTCTGCATATGAGATAAGCTGACCGACATTGCTGTCCTTTGCAATTTCGAATGTGTCTTTAAGGTAGCAAGCCTCCGGACCTTCAATTCTGAGATTTACATTAATTGTGTTTTCTCTTGCAATATTAACTGTAAAGTCGTCAGCATAACGAAGTACGGCAGGAGCACCGTTTGAATTTTTCTTTTCAACCTGAACACTGTGCTCACCTGATGTAAAATCAGCCTTGCTAAGTGAAATTGTACCGTTTTCATCTGTTGTATAAGTATGACCGTCAAAAGTAACTGTCATATCTGCAATAGCAACTGTGCTTACAGTCGGATTCCAGTCGCTGTCATATGTAGTTGACTCTGCATTAAAACTGATTTTGCCGTCACTGTTTAATGCCGAAGTGTCAATCTGCGGAAGAAGACAAGGAAAGTCACCGTAATAAAGAACAACTGTATCATTGTCGCTAAGTGTGTAATCACCTACGCCAACATTTGGTGAAACTGAATTTACAATATACTGCCAGCCGTCCCAGCCGCCGAATTTGCCTGCTTTTTCGCCGTTTACATCTGTTATGTAATTATTTTCGGCGCCTGTTACCGTAACATCATCAGAAAGCTTGTCTGCATACTGAATTAAGTCAGCTGCCGTGCTGCCCTGTGGAATTTCATAATTGTCATAAAGCACACAAGAATTCACACCCTCAATACGGAGTGAAACTGTAATGTCTTTTGTTTCTGCCGCAAATGCCGTAACTGCAGATGCAGAAACAAGCAAAGTAGCAAGTGAAGCAGAAATAAATTTTGCTGTTGTTTTCATAAACATTCTCCTTAAATAAAAAATAGCCCCTTAAAAGAGGCATAGCTATATAAAGGGTAATAATTTACCCAATAACTATTCTCCCACTGCCCAAGAAAGTTTTTCAAACTATGTTATGGCAGGTCTCCTGACTTACAGTCTGCATTAAAGCAGCCAAGGCGCCTTCTCGGTTTCCCAATGGCATGAGCCAAGGCTATAACTGTTTACAGTAATGGCGGTTGTGACGGACTTGCACCGTCTTCCCTATTAATTAAATGAATAAACCATAACAAATATTAAGTTCAAATTAAATTTTATAGCATAATCGGTGTTATGTCAAGTTAATGCCTGTCTTTTTCCTCTTTTGCCTTATTTTTCCGCTTTATCACAGATAAATACAGCATAAAACACAAAACACCGACAGCAAGTCCGCAAATAACTCCTACTATAAGCATAAATACAGTGTTATCTGAAAATTTGCCGTTTAATGAACCGAGTTCGTCAATACTGCTTTTTTCTGAATTTCCTGTACTTTCATTGCTTTCGGATTTATATTCCGTTGTATCCGATTTTTCATTATCATTTGATTTTTCACTGCCTTGTTTTGTAACACTTACCTTACCGCTTGAACATTGTGAAATTTCAACGCTTTCTGCCGAAGAATTAACACAGTCATAGGCTGTATATTGCAAATTACTCTGACCTTCGGCTGTTGCCTTAAATTCTAAAGTAAGTATTACCGTGTCATTATCAATATTTTTGCCGTCTTTGCAAAGGTAAGATACATTTAATGTACTTCCGTTATCATAAGCATAAGCCAGGCTGTCCGAATCGGTGCTGATTGAACGGTATTCTATTATATTTCTGTCATAAGTAAATTTTAATAATACGGCAGAAATTTTTTCGGACGATTTTGCTTTTACATCAACCTTAAAAATTCTGCCTTTATCACAATTTATATCTTCTGTTTTAAAAGTTACGCCGTTTGTATCGGCGGCAAAAACAGAAACAGCGGAGAAAATTATGAAAAGAACCGTAAACATTAATAATACAAATCTTTTCATATTTTCTCCGCTCCTTTTTAAGCGTGTTCTGCTTTATTAAAATTTTTTTGTTCGGTATCTGACCTTTGTCCCTCTTTTTTGCTCTGCACATTGTAGGAAATGCGTGTAAGCATATTTTCACTCACAAACCGTTGAGCAACTTTTGCTACTTTCATTGTAAAGCCGGGAATAATAACCATTTTGCCTTTCATAGTTTTCTCAATCGCATACTTAGCTACAAAATCCGGCGAAAGTCCGTTAAGGCAAAACTTTACATCCGCAACATTATTAAAATTAGTATTCACAGGACCGGGACAAAGCACGGAAATTTTAACATTACTGCCCTGTCGCCTCAGTTCTTCGTGAACAGCCTCTGTAAGCCTTACAACATAATTTTTTGATGCATAATAACTTGAAAAAGTCGGACCCGCCAAAAAGCCCGCTGACGAGCCTACATTAAGAATGTAGCCTTTATTTTTCTTAACCATATCCTGCAAAAAGCATTTTGTCAGAATATGCACTGCACTTATATTTGTGTGAATTAAATCAAGCTCTTTTTTCAGCGGTACATCCAAAAATCTGCCATATGCGCCAAAGCCTGCATTATTAACGAGAAAATCTATATCCTCGTCTTTTAAATGCTCATACAAATCAATAGCGTCTTGTTCCCGTGACAAATCAATGGTGATTACTCTGACATTTACATTTTTAAGTTCAGCCTTAATCTCTGTCAGCTTATCATAGTTTCTTGACGCAACTATCAAATCATACCCCATTGCAGCCAAGATTCTCGCAATTTCCTTACCAATCCCCGAACTTGCTCCTGTAATTAAAGCCTTCATATATTCACCTGCTTTTATTTATTTTTTGACACCGATGGCACAAAGCCATGTAGTGCCGTCCTTTTTATGGGTTTCAATGTCTTCAAAGCCTGCCTTTGCAAGCATTTCCCGTATCTCCTCCTCTGTCACTGTTTTTATGCCTACCTTGTCCTCTACAGCCTTCCATTTATCAGGTTCTTCGGGAGTTTTCAGCATTTCAAATACAAGCATAATCCTGCCGTTTTGCTTTAACACTCTATAAATTTCTTTTAAATCATTAAGTTTGTCCGGCCAGAAGTAATAGGTTTCTACCGCAGTTACAACATCAAAGCTGCAATCCTCAAACGGCAAAGACGAAACCGAGGCAAGTACGATTTTAACCTTATTACAGAGAATGTTTTTTCTGTTCTGTGCCTTTGAATGTTTGATACAAAGCGCAGAATAATCTATTCCGTAAACCTTGCCGTTACCGATTCTCTCTGCTATTCGTGACACGGTAAGACCGCCGCCGCAGCCAACATCAAGCACACGATAATGTCTTTCAAAATTTATATGATCAAGCGCCCAACCGGTAAGCTCGTAATGTCCTTCATTCATGGAACTAATCATTTTTTTGCCCCAAAAGCCCTTCGGCTTCTTGGCATTTTCCAACAGCTTATGATATTTCACAAGAATCTTCCTTTCCGTAAAACACATATTAACTTTATCAAATATATTAATTTTGCTTTAAACTCATTATTGTGCTATCGATTATAACACATATTTATACATTTTACAATTACTTATTGATTTATTTTATTTGATTTTTGTTCATCAATAAGCTCCTGCACCAAATAATCGTCACTCATACAATGCATATCCGATATACCCATTTAGGTTTTATTGTCAAAAGCCAAAATTATATTTAATTTTACAATACTATGTTCTTTCCGTCCCATTCAACCGAAACCGCTTTATTATTATTTTCCGAATTAATTAATAATCCCTCATCAAGATTTTTTGTGGAATGGTGAACGGACAGAAGGAATAGAAAGATAGCGAATCAAGGTAACCGTAGCCGATTCGTTTAGCGACCTTGATCTTGTTGTTGAAGCTTTCGAG
>ENA-OPCJ01000270-OPCJ01000270.1-human-gut-metagenome-genome-assembly--contig:-NODE-270-length-13392-cov-4.523206_pt1 | contig 13392 bp, 17 predicted proteins | sample MGYA00241565_ERZ501481 | MGnify/ENA primary metagenome ERZ501481 (study PRJEB25962, sample SAMEA2042662) | human gut metagenome | biome: human gut; feature: human-associated habitat; material: faeces...
CCGCCCAACACAACTTTTTCTCACATTTTTCATTCCCCACCAACATTTTTTGATAATTTTTAACATTTTTAAGCATTTTGAAAAATCTAACAAAAAACGCTTGACATATCAAAATTTTTGTGATTTTACATGTTGCACCGAAAACCATGGTTAAGTTTTTGGTTATGGCCGAAAATTCGTTAGGATATATGAATAGTTATTCATATTTTCAAATAATATTTATACAAATATATGAATACTATACATTTTCATTTTATTGTTATTTGCATTCGTTTATTGTAAATTTTTATCATTTATCAATGAAAATAAAAAACATTTGAATTATACTTGATTTTTTTTCGGTGTGGGTGTATAATGGAAGCAACAAAACAAATAGAGAGGTAAAACTTATGGACAAAATTTTTGACTTGTTAGACCTGTATGGCATTCGTAATTATTGCGTTGTATCGTGCACGTCTGAATTGCTATATACAATTGCATTTAGGTATAAAGATTATTATACAATATTTTCTTTTTTTGGACATGAATTTGACAGACCCGGGTATTACTATTATATTGAAAAAATAATTGAGAACTTAGCAGACATTGTGAAGGCCTTCTGAAGAGTCTTTGAAAATTAAGACGAAACGCCGCGAGGCGTCAAGGCTGTAGCCCTATAATGTAGATTTACAATTACATATTACCTTGATTTTTCATTACATGAAAGGCAAAAGGAGATTACAAACATGAGATTGTATAAGTGTAGCGCAACATGTAGTACAAGTGATTTATTCAGTTATAATACGCGTTTATTTTGGATTGACGGCACGTATTATATACTATATATATATCCGTCAAATACAAGCAAATTGCATATAAGAAAGTATATAAAATGGTTGCATGACAATGATTGTGACGCGCTCGCGGATATTGTTCAACATATGTATAACTTGGGGATTAAATCTAAAAAGCCTTTTGTTGTATATGGTGTGATAGCGGATAAATATGAAGTAGTTGACGTTTACCGTTATTTCGTAAAATAAAAATTTTTATCGCCTTTCATGTCATGAGAAATCAAGGGCGCGGATTTTTCAAATACTTTATAAAGGATATTAACAAATATGAAAAGTTACGAACAAGCATTAGAGGCTTTGAAAGCAAAATATGAGGCACAAGCGCACGCTGTTAGCGATTTGAGAACAAAAGCAATAGATTTTATCGACGCATGCGAATACGCCCCTGCAAGCGCGCGAAACGAGCTTAAAACGGTTATAAAACGTCTGAAAGCCTTTTCAGAGGGAAAAACCTATCAGGAATATCTGGAGGGCTTGAACGATGAAAGCAACGATTAAAAAATACGTTTTAAGGACTTGTAAAGGCGCGAATGGTAGTTTTCAAGTGCTGGATATTTTCGCGGACGTTGTCAACGATAAAAATGAAGTAAGGACTTACCGGGGGCAGATGGGCGCGGAATACGCGAAAAAATACTTTGAGCATTGCGGAGTAAAGACCAAAGAAACAATTGGCTTGCCGTGCGAAATTTCGTTGGTAAAAGAGCAATATACAACGAAAGACGGAGAACAACGACAAGTAACAAAAATTAAATATTTCAACTTGCTCGATAAAAATAACAAACCTATAATAATGTATAAAAATAAGGTCGACGAATTAGATTTCTAATTAACAAATTTTACAATAGATAACCGTTTAACATAGCGCCCATGTTAAGCGGTTATTTTTTGCGTTTTTAGAGTGTTAAAAATTTTCGTTAAAAATTAACATTGTTAAAACAGTGTTATAAATTAACATTTTGTTTAGCATTTACGCGTGTGCCCTCGCGCGCGTAAGAGAGAAAACTTTCAGTAAAACATAAAATCTATTTTGGAGGTATACCCCATGACATATTTTGAAAATAAGGGAGGGGAGGTTGAAAGAAATGTAAAAATCCCCCCCTCCATACCCGTTGTAAAGACTATTAGAACATTTGACTTAGAAGCTATGACGTTACAGCAAGTATTTTATATGCTACGTGATATGAAATATAATGAAGCATTAAAAATAACATCGTTGCCCCCTATTTTTGTTAATAAATCAATCGGGTGTTATACATTGGAAATAGATGATAAAGCGATAGATTATGGAAACGCTAATTATATGGCTAAAATATTGAGAGACGTTTTCAAAACTATTATGATATCAGACAACTTTTGGAATATGGACAGGTGATGATATGCAATTTCCATCTAAATTTAATAAGTTAATGAGAGAATTATATACGCCAGATGAAATAAAAGAAATTAAATCTTTTATAAATCAAACACAGGTTTTTAAGGAAAGCTATAATAAGCATGCAAATAAATTGAATTTACCAACGCTCCCTAATATAACAAATTACGGAATGCGCCAAAAAGAATATATAAAAAATGCGTTGCAAACATATAAAAGCGAAATTAAAACATATTCCGAAACAGGTAGAACCACAACAGAAATTAATGATATTCAAAATTTATCAAACGATTTATATACAGTGGGATTTGATATTAGTCCAGATAATTTATCAAATTTTTCAGATAATGACTTAAATCGTTTATATAATCTTGTTTCCGATTTTTTGTTTTACGTTGATATGGATTTTTATATTGAATATAAAAAGCAAGAGATATTATCAGAAATTTATGATAATATAGCTCAAATATTAAAAAAATATGGATTTTGATTTTAGACGGTACAAACATATATATGCAGCAGACTTTGAGACATCAACGGAAGCATGGAATTGTGAGGCGCGTGTTTGGCTGTGGGATATATGTGATAAAGACTATAAACATAGAACAGGAACAAGCATTAATTATTTCATGAATTATATTATACGTACGGCATATAAATGTTTATATTTTTTTCGTAATTTAGCATATGACGGTAGTTATATAATAACGTGGTTGTTTAATAATGGTTATAAACATGTTAATAAGAAATCCGATGAAATGCTGCCTTTTGAATTTCATACAGTAATAAGTGATATGGGTTTACATTATGCTTATGAAATTGTGGGGCGTATGGGGCAACATGTTACAATAATGGATAGCCTTAAAACTGTTAATATGAGTATACACGATAGTGCTATAATGTACGATTTACCTATAAAAAAGGGCGAAATTGATTATGATAAATTTAGAGAAATAGGCTATAAACCTACCGACGAGGAAATAGCGTACATACATAATGATACTGAAATAGACATGAGAACAATACAGAAAAATATTGAAATGGGAGGCGTAAAATTTACGCAAGCAGGAAATGCAAGAAGCGAATTTATAAAGGGAATAGGTAAGAAAAATTATGATATTAATTTCCCTTTTCTGCAACAAATAGAAGAAACTAATATACGAAAAGCATATCGCGGCGGATATGTATATTGCAATCCTAAATATCAAAATAGAGTAATATATAATATGATGTCATTAGATAAAAACAGTATGTATCCGGCGCAAATGTTGCATGAATATATGCCGCACGGTTTACCTATGTGGTATAGTGGAAAATATGATGATAAATATTCAGGTAAATATCCGATATACATACAGCATATTAAAGTATCATTTGAGTTAAAACCGAATGCAGTACCTACAATAGCGCGCAGGAATGGATTTTTGTCGTCGGATAATTTATATTTGAACTCATCTAACGGTTTAATGTTTGATTTATGGCTTGCAAACCCTGATTTAGAATTATTATATATGTGTTACGATATAATAGAAATAGAATACATTGAGGGGTATATGTTCAAAGCTGTTAAGGGCATAGAAATTACACCGAATGAAGCTAAAAATATGGATAAGTTTGAAATAATAGATGAGGACGGAAAAGGTAGTTTATTTTATGATTATATTCATAAATGGAGATTAGGAAAAGAAACACATACAGGGGCAGCGCGTGCATATGATAAACGTATGCAAAATGCACTTTACGGTACATTCGGAACGAACCCGAAAAGAGATAGTAAAGAGCCATATTTGGAAAATGGGGTGTTGCGTTTTTCATTAATAGAAGGGGAGTATTCAAAAACAAAATCATATATCCCCATAGCTGTATTTGTAACAGCGTGGGCACGATATAATCTTATAAAATATATATTAAAAAATATTGATAAATTTGTGTATTGTGATACAGATAGTTTATACGTTTTAGACGACATAAACTTAAATAATATACCTATACATTCCACTTTATATGATTATTTTAAGATTGAACATTATATCTATAAGTTTAAGTGTGTAGGAGCAAAACGGTATATCTATTGGGGGTGGGAACCTAAAACTCCCACTGTATGGAATAAATACGTTACATGTTGCGGCGCAGATGACAATATAAAGAAACAAATGGATTTCGATAATTTTAATTTAGGTCAAGAATTTCAAGGTAAAAAACAGGTTAAAAGTGCAATAGGCGGTAAAGTAATAGGAATAACAACTTATAGATTAGGCAAAATAAAAAAAGAGGGATAAAACCCTCTTTTATTGTGTAACTAATTTAGATATTAATAGGAACATTGAACCAATCTTTTGAGAACTAAACCTCACCATTCCGTGAGAATACATTATTGACCATGTAATCATTTGTCCGTTACAATCTTTAATGAAATTAGTATCTATTGACATATCACTTGTTGTTACCGATATAACAGGATACGCAGGATTAAATTTATATTTGTCCGTGAAATATAATATTCCATGATTATCTCGCCATACGGTTATTTTAGTTGATAGATATTTGATATTATAAACCATTGTTGAATGTAAAGGCCTATCAGAAATAAAACTCTCGTCAATACTATCCATAGCGATATTTTGAGTAGTATAGTTTTCATATTCAGTATTTTTAGAAAGTTTTCCTAAAATACTATCTTGTTTTTCTTTTACGGTATCCTCCGATGTATCGAAATAATAGAATAAATCTCTATTACGATTTTTATAGTATCGAGTTGTGAATGGTATATTAAGTTGTTCATTATACGGATTGGTCAATGTGTCATTATTTCCTAACATGATAATCCAAAATTCGCGTCGCCTGAATATTGTTTCCATAAGTCGAAAGAATATAGCGGGCTCGTGTATTCCGTATTCACCGCCTTTATATTTTCCACGTGATTTTGCTACATATTCATCAAATAACACAACATCGCAATCCTCTATCTGAACACCTTTAACATTGTTCAATGTAGTATAATAAGCACATTCATGCCATTTATTATCAACCTGTATAGATATTATATTTGACCTATGCTTTTCATCTTGTATCCAATCAAATCTATCTCCATAAGCATTCCGTAATGAAGGGAGTAACCCCATATTAAGGGCTAATTCCATTTCAATATCGGAACGTCTGAGATATAAAAATTTTTTACCTGTATTCTTAAAACGGTCAAATAGATATGCAAGCCAATAAGTTGTTTTACCTCTCCCTGCAATACCATTAACAATATGGCAATGATAATCCTTATTTCCTATTTGATAATTCTCTTGATTAATATAAAATAAATTTTTATCCATTATAGTTCAGTCTCCATTACAAAAAACATTACCGTGGGTAAATCAACTTCACTGTTTTCTTCATCTAAGCAACGAATTGATAACCCGTCCTCTGAATATATACATAATATATCTTTGTTCGCTAATCTACCATATGCTGCAAGTCCTTCATTACTATTCGTATAGAAATTATCTGCCAGCATTACAGCAAACTCTTCATTAGTCTTTTGACCTGTTCCATACGAATTTTTTGACATCATTGTCCCTATTAAATGGCAAGGCTCGCTGGGTTCATTTGCATAAAAAGAGATAAAATATATGGGATTCTTTATAACATCAGTAGTCATAGCAAACGTGCCGCTTTTATTAGGGAAAGAATAAGTATTCGAACCCTTTGTTACACTATTTGCACCGTAATTTGTAGTATCTCCTGCTACAACACCATTTTTTGCATATATAGAATTATTAAACGTATTAGTACCGCCAAATGTATTGTCACCTGCCAGCGTAACAAAAGATGAAGTATCGGGAATATCGGAAGTAAGAGCGAACGTACCTCCTTTCTTAGGAAATTTTATAACAACTTCGCCCTCCATGTCTATATCTTTATTTATTATTTGGTTATCTGCGTAAGTTGTCCAATATTTTCCTTCTCCGTTTTCATAATATGATATATCAAAACCACCGTTTTTTATTGTTGTCGTATATCCATTAGTCAAATAATCTTCTTTTGTATCAACAAAACAAAAATAAGATGTATCGTAAGTATAATTTCTGAATTCATTTTCACCAGTGAATATGTTATTCCCCGCGGCCGTTACGTCGCCAGCTCCGCCACCTCCTGCCGCGCTAATGACAATCTTCTTATTATCTTCACTTGCGGCAATGGTGACATTCTCACCAGCCAACAATGGGATATGGATTTCACCAGCTCCGTCATAGGCGATAATAGCGCCGTTTGTAGTGTCATATATTACACTGTCAACTGATGTATATTCTGGAATATCACTTTCAAATGCTATACGATATGTATTCTCACCTATTTTAACTGTTGGACGATTAGGGGATACTATATTAATACCATAGTTCGCATTTCCAACATCATACCTGATATTAGAAATGTCTAAGCCAATTACTTCTGACCCGCGTAATAGATAACTACCCGTATTAATATTACCTGCTACTGTTAAATTGCCGTTAATCGTTCCGCCTGATATATCTAATTTCTCCGACAACTCACTTTTTGTAGCAAATCCGCTAACGTCTGGGATTTCGTCCTTTGTTGCAAAATTAGATACATCGGGTATTTTAGCTTCAACATCGGCGATATTACTCATATTGGCAACTGATGAGGGCTCGGAACTAATACCATCGTTCGTATACATTCTTCCAGAGGGACTTCTCTTAGGAATAGAGTTAACTCTTGTTGATTCTGATAGGTCTAGCATTGTTTGCGTTCCATTATATTCTTTTACATATACCTGCGGAACACCTGTGGTCGATGATACTTTATCCAATTTATTATTCAGCGTGCTATTAATTTTAGCAATATTTGTTTCTGTGTTATCTACTCTATTTTTAAGGTTTGTTACATCTGTTTCTGTGTTACCTACTCGGGTGTTAATCTGCCCTACTTGAACTTGAATAGTAGTTATATCATTTTCTGTATCCTCAACACGAAAACTTAAACTATTTATGCTTTCAGTATTTTTTTGTATTGCCGCATTAGTAGTAGTCTTAAACTCTTCAAACTCTTGATTAGTTACAAAGTCATTATGGTCAACTGTTATAACAATGGGCGTGATAGGTTTGCCGTCATATGTATTACCTGTAATTGTAAATACAATATTTCCGCTATCTTCCGTTACCGCTACTTTAATTGTATTTATATCCGTCATTACACCGTAAAAACTATTCATATACTGAACGACAGCATTGCACAACTCATCAGGAGCAAGAGGAACACGCGAGCCCTTTGTTGTTGCATATTTAATTGCTATTTGCTTCAAATTTTCTATTGTCATTTTTTGCTACCTCACTTTCAATATTTTGTAATTGTTCGTTTATATAAGCAACAATAGCATTGCATGCTTCGTCTGCTTGTAACGGTATCGCACTGCCTCTATTGTATGCGTAATCAATAGCAATCTCTCTGAATGTTTTATATGTTAACATTTATATCCTCCCTAATAATTAAGAGGGGTTATTCGCCCCTCCTAAATAAGTTACTTTGCCACGTTAACTTTTTTAGTCATGGCCACTTCTTTATTAATTAATTTCGTCCAATAATCAGCGTCATATTCGATACTTGCGGAAATACAATCGTTCTTGATTTGAGACAATACCCACGATTTCTTGCTGGTACCTTCCGCGAACATTTTTTCTGCGTCCTGTATATACTGTACAACATTATTATAAATGTCAAGTAATACAGTAGGCTTTTTGTCGGAAGGTGCTGCAATCAATTCTTTGACTTTCTTCCAAAGATACAAAATCATAGGAATAATGACAACTACAAGAATAGAAAGACAAGTACCTACAAGCTGGACAATTTGAAGAAATTTATCCATTATAAAACCTCCATAAATAAATTATCGAAACAATGTATCCAATCATTACGGATTGCAGTATTTTCAAGCACTTTTCTTATTTCATCACCTGTACTATAAATAGTAGTATTATTGTTGCTATGCATAAGACTTTCATCGCGGGTGCGATTATCTGTATTATTATCAGTTGAAGTAGTAGTCCCTGTTGTATCAGTAGTTGTATTCATTATTTCAACATTTCTACCTTTATTTACAGTGTTACTATTCAAATCAGGTGTAACAGTGTTTTCTTTTGTTTGTATATTATTATCCTGTATTTTATTTGTATCAGTATAATTTCCTGTCGTTGTCATTGCTGGATATTCAAGATTATTTTGTATAAGCAATTCATACTTATCTATATTTCTTTCCCAGCATGAATTAAGACGTTGTACAAACATGTCATCACTATCAAAACCTATTTCAGAATAAAACCAATAATTAACGAATATATTATATAATTCAGTTTGTATTTCGTTTAATTCTTTCGGAGTAAACTCAACACTATCTTGTGAAAAACTACCTATTAACTGAGTTGTTTTATAATCCGTGTTGAACTGTGCTATTACTCTCTTCAACGTTCTGCCTATTGAATAAAGAACTTTGAACATTTTTTAGCAAATTCCTCCTTATTATCTTTTAAGCTAATATTTACTTTGAACATTTTGTTAACTTTTTCTATCGCTTTTTCACGCGCTAATTTTGCCGAATTATAATAAGAGTTTATTATTTCGTTACCTGCATTAACTTCGTCTACAAGCAATCTTTCTTTTTTTTCTATTGCAGTATTATTATATCCAAAATATTGAAAAATTCTATTCTCATATACTTGAAAATCCGTTGTGAGTTTATCTCCAATAAAGTCTATTTTACTTTCAAACGCATAAGAGTTAAACGGTCTACTTTCAGTAAGTATTTTTGTTTTCTTATCCGTTGCAGTACCTCTTATACGTATTTTAATGTAGTCACTAAATTCGCTAAGTTGCCTTACAAATGTTTCCGCACTCTTCTTTTCGTCCTCGTCTATCTCCATAATAAGAGGTTGACGTTGACGTCGTATATTTTGCAAGTGCGTTTTATCCAGTTCCATGATATATTTCAGATTATACATCACGTGTAAAAACGGAATAGAAAAGAAAGCGTCATTCGGCATTATTACACTGTTATTTTCAGTAAGGTCTTTTCGGAAATTATTAAACCCGAATACAGTCCATTCGGTAGGAAATCCTGTAATATTAAATTTCCATTGCCCTGTTACGGGTAAACATTGTAACCCTAATGTGCTATCCTCAAACCACGCAAGAGCAGGCGCGAAAAACATCATAACCTCTAATTGCGAATTAAATCCAACAATTTTTTGCGTATTATCAGGTAAATTATCATATCCGAAACGGGAGCAGAATATATCAATATATTTCTGAACAAACAACCATTCGTCTATGTCAATATTTGGCCGATATGGATAATTTTGAGAACCAAATATAGCAAATATATTGTCAAAATACATTTTACACCTCTATTCCTAAATTAGCAGGCATATTAACAACACCGTCTAATTTGAAAATACTTTCATTATTCACGTAACTAAACAGCCATACACCATTCAATAACATTTCTTTTATGCTATCAATTACATTTTGAGGTTGCGATATTGTAACTCTTACAGTATTACAACGTATATAGTTAAAATATCTTCGCTTATGATTAGTTAATATATCATACGGTTCCAAATATGTAGTATAGCCATATCTAATTAAATGTTCTTTTATCTCATTAATATTGCTTACATACAAGGGCTCAGTTGTGCATATACATATAGCACTGTTTCCTACAATAGAACCCTCATAATTGGGGGATATTTGAGTATCACCTCCAAGCATAACATCACGCACAATATCAATAGATTTTATTGTATTACCAACTACTTGCGTGGCTGCATTATACGAAGCTGCAAACGTATCTACACCAGCAGTTGACGATACCTCTCCTTTACTGTTTGGAGTATTTATTTTATTTACGTTCGTAACTCCTCCTACTATCGGAGATAATACACTTGATATGGATTGGAATACTGCGTTAGATTGGTCTATCCAATTTTGAGTTGAGAAAACTTGAAATACATTATAACTTTGCAGTATCTTAACTTGATTAAATCCCGAACTTCCTACCTCTGAAATGCCAAAATAATATCCACCTGTATTTGGCGAAACATTTACACAAAAATTTTGAGTGCTTTGTAATAAATGATAATGTACTATAAATCCACCTTTTTGAGATATAACTGCATTTGTTACATACGGCTCGCAATGTAATTTAGAAGGTCCATTTTCAAAAAACCATTCATAGTCAACATTACTTTTATCTGTATATGTATCAGCCATTAACGGGAATATTTGAGATATAGCTCCAAATGCTGTTAAATTTTTACTTTCAAATTCAACTAATTCATAAGACGGAGGAACAATAGCTGTGCATTTATTAGATACTCCGTCAACGTCAAACTGTATAGTATCGCATTTTTTAGTAAATATGAAAGCGCCTGTATCGCTATAACTCCAATCATATCCGCATATATCTGAAATAAACATTCCAGCTATTTCGTCGCCTGTTATTGTATTAGCAGGATAATTAGCTATTGATGAATTAAAGCCATTTGTTTCTCCTGAAAAATCATATTTCGCAAAACAACCATTATAAATCGGTAATACTGCAACACCGAAAGGCGTGGGAAGAATATTAAACCCCCATGTATTATTATTCAAATTATATGTGGTCGGCTCACAAAACAATGCAGGAGTTTGAGTTGTTAATAAATTCCGCTTGAATATAATGTATAAAAACTTAAATGCCTTTTTATTTACGGTATTCTTCAATACAGCTTGATTGAGAACTTGTTTAGTAATATGAAAAGCATTTACGTCTTCTTCCATTGTATCATCTGTAAATGTCATAGTAGCCCTAATAAAATTAGGCTGTTGAGAGTCTTGAACCCAATCATTTACATGCGCACGTCCTACTTCTCCGAAAATATTCTTAGTTATAACATTTTCAAAATCACTACCATAATATGCTTGTAAAGTAGTCCACCAATCTATTGTATAATATATTCTAAAACAATCAGTGTTAAGCTCATTTACTTCAAATCTGTCTATAAATGCAGCATAATAATTACGCTCTTTTGTTACTTTTATAACATCAGGATAAACAATAAAATAAGCAAAATTCTTTTTGTCTAAATTAGGAAACTCAACATCAATAAAATTGCATGCTTCATAAAATCCGTCAATCTTTATAGTATTATCAGGATTATTATTGTTCAATTCCCAATTACGCAAATCTCCGCTTGACATAAAACGTTTATCCCGTGTAGGGCAATTATCACTATAAAATTGTAAATTAAGTGTTGCCATAATAAATTACCCACCTCTACCCCGCGCCGTGCATTAGCGCGCACCACTACACAGGAGAACTTATGAGACGTTAGTATATTAATTACCGTCTGAAAGTACAAACCTGATTATATTCTTATGCAACGAATAACCAAACAAATCACCCTGCGTCAAGAAAGTATTCCAATATCCAACACCATAAGGGTTCCAGATATTATCAAAACGATTTTCAAGCCAACGATAAATTTTAATACCGCGTTTATCAGCAAGAGTAGCAAACTGTCCGGTTGTTGCAGCGTCAGTTCCGAAACCGTCAATAAGCTGCACTTCGCAACCGAAATCAAGGTCCTTATGATATGCATTATACTGTGACGAAACAATTTCGTTATGAATACCCGCAGTAATAAACAATACAAGGTCATCTTTCTTAGACGATACAAGTTTACCTTGTTTATTGTATTTAGTAGTATTCCACTTAAATGCTTCTACATAATTACGAATCGTCTTTACAATTTGAATACTCTCGGCAGCGGTCATTGTAGAGTCTGCTACAACACAAGAAACATCAGTTCCAGAAGGATAAATAGTCGAACTTGCAAGCATGTTTCTAAAAATCAAATACTTATCAAGTTTAGCACTTTCAGGAAGAACGCTTCTAATTGTCTGAATGAAATTCATTGCATAGCCTTCACTGATGAAAGCACGCTTGAATACATCATAAGCAGTCGTTACATGATATTGCAAAAGAGTTTTGAGTGTATAATACGACGGAGCAATAGAAGCATAATTAATTTTGAAAGGGTCATAATTAACAAATTTATAATCCGACTGAGTATCAAAAGTAGGCAGATTATTTACTTCATCGGCTTTCATTGCTTCTACATAATCGTCCTCAATGATACCACCAAAAGGCAAATAACCTTTATCATACTGTGAAGCGTCGAAATTATTATACTCAAACTTATAAATATCTTGCTTCCCAATCTTATCCACTAAAACATTATAAACTGCATTTTCAATTTCAGTAGGAAAAGTAGTTGTTCCATAATTACCTGCTGTAATTACAGATTTTACGCTATTAGGAATACGGTCAGCATATTCAGGTGTCGCGAATATGCTCTGCATAGCTGTAATAAGTCCACTAACTGCCATTGTTAACCTCCAAATTTATCTTTACAAATTTTATCAAAATCATCTACCGAAGGGTTCGGCGGATTATCTCCACTGTGACCTGTAAGAAATGATATATAATCATCTTTTAATTTATCGTGATTAGTCTTTTCGCTATCGTATTTAGACTTAAAATCATCTCTTTCAGCTGTGAGAGCTTTTATTTTTTCTTCGCTCTCTGTCTTATATTTATTAAGCTCTTCATCAAATTTATCTGATTTAGCTTTAAGAAGCTCGTATTCTTTATCATCTATTTCCATTATATTCCTCTCCTACTTTTTCAGTATTTTTACCGTTAATTCTAATAGGCTCACCGTGATTAGAATATATGTACTCCCCGACACTCTTATGCTGTAAAGTTGCTTTACGTGTTTTATCCAAGTCATTACCTACACATAAATCAAGCAATTCCTTTGCTACACCCTTTTTATATTTCATGTTGCACCTCTATTAATAAAATTTGGTTAGATAGGAAGCAGGCAAGCATAGCACTGCTTCAATATGGGTGCGGAACTTCTACTACCGGCTATCACCTATCTTTCATATTGTTTACTGCTTTCCTATCTTTCCTATACCTATTGTATCATAAATTTTCAAAAAAGTCAAGCGTTTTTCGTATGAGAATACTCATATTCTGTGAAAATTCTGTGAAAAATATAGAAAATTGTTTAAAAAACTTAACAAAATGTTTGAAATTATCAAAAAGTGTTAGTTTGGAATGAAAAATGTGAGAAAAAG